>Ga0116219_10000521_pt1 | contig 39860 bp, 30 predicted proteins | sample Sb_taG_4_FD_91019 | JGI IMG/M metagenome (GOLD analysis project Ga0116219, IMG submission 91019) | Peat soil microbial communities from Weissenstadt, Germany - Sb_50d_6_BS metaG | ecosystem: Environmental > Terrestrial > Soil > Wetlands > Peat | place: Germany: Weissenstadt | collected 2010-09-21 | reverse complement strand
GGCGCAGTCGCCGCCGCCAACTCCGCAGCTCAACTTCCGCCGGGCGTCAATCAGGTGGATGTCATCACTCAGCTTCAGCTTTACGCTTCCACCATCCGCTCGATTGACGCCCGGGCGCGGCAACTGAATGTTCTGGTTCTGCACGCGGAGCGCGATCCGTTTGCTTCATTGCGAAAGAATCCGGAGATGATCCACGCCAAGTTCCAGCTTCCCGAGGGGCTGCCGAATCTGAGCGAAGCGGCGGAGGATCGAACCCAGGTTTATCAGGATGTGCGATATTTTGCGCAAAGCCTGCTCGATGACGTGTCGTTCTTCTACGGTGCGATTACGGCTTGCTTGCTCCCGGTTCTTTATGCCCTGTTGGGAACATGTGCCTACCTTTTGCGTACGTTCGAAAAGCAAATGGCTCTGCGGACGTTCATACCGTCTTCGGCCAACTCTGCTCGTTTTCTGATCGCGGCCATCGGAGGGGCTGTGGTCGGTTTGTTTAACAACTTCACCATTACGGAGGGAGCATCTATTCCGCCGCTGGCGATTGCTTTTCTCGTCGGGTATGCGGTGGACGTTTTTTTTGCGTTCCTGGAGGGTTTGCTCCAGACTTTCACCAAGAACACTACTTCCTCGCCAGCACCGGCAGCGGCGTCTGGCGGATAGATTCTTCGCCGGGTCGAGGCGAGCGGTCAGAAGTCAAGGTTCGGTCCCGTTACAATGGTCTTGCGCTTGTGCGCAGGTGAGATGACCAACGACCGGCCGCCAACCACCGTCTCTGACGAATTCTGGATGGAAGAGGCGCTTCGCGCCGCTCGACGCGCGCTGGAAGCGGGCGATGTGCCCGTGGGCGCGGTCGTCGTCTGTGGCGACGAGATCATCGGAAGGGGCTGGAATCGTAATCTCGCGGACACGGACCCCACCGCTCACGCCGAGATTGTTGCCCTTCGCCAAGCCAGTGCAAACCTGGGTAACCACCGTCTGGGAGACTGCTCGCTGTTTGCTACAATTGAGCCGTGTGCGATGTGCGCGGGCGCGCTGGTGCACGCCCGGCTGAGGCGCCTGGTTTACGGCGCGGACGATCCGAAAGCGGGCGCAATCCATTCGGTGATGGAGGTTCTGAACCACCCCCAATTGAATCATCGGATGGAAGTCCGCGGAGGGGTGTTGGCGGGCCGCTGCGCCGAAGTGCTGCAGACGTTCTTCAGGAATCGGCGCGCTGAAAGTCCTTAGCGTCGCTGGGAGAATGTGCGATTCGTGGAATCAGTATTCGTGAATCAGTATTCGTGAACCCGGGTCTTTGAACTAGAAGTCACCGACAAAAGGTCGCGGGTCGGCGACCAACGGTTTTCATGCGGAGAGGTGCGTGAGTGGTTGAAACGATCCGCCTCGAAAGCGGACATACCTTAACGGGTATCGGGGGTTCGAATCCCCCCCTCTCCGCCATTACTTTGTAAGCGGGCAGACTGCGGTGAGTAGTCGCCTACGCCTTGCGTGAGGTTCTGTGATGAAGCCATCAGGGATGGAAGGTGCCCCTGGACGGGGCCGGTTTCTGAATGCCGTGGCGCTGAAAAATGCTGTCTTGTGCGCCGAATGTGACGTGGTCAGCGACAGTCCGCACGATACGTGCCTGGTCTGCGGGAGCCGCTCGCTTTTCAACATCGCTCGCGTGTTCGGCGGAAACCTTCCCCGGATCCGGGCAACCCAGGTCGAAGCCGAAACGCGTGAAACGCGCATTCCGGATCTGGTGCTGACTTTCCCGAGAATGCACAGGGTGCGACGGAAAGCCTAATTTAACAACCCGGCCATTACTTTACGAACATCAACCCATGGGGCACAGCGGAACGGAACACGTACGCGTACAGCATAACGATAATTCCGACGATGGCGCCCAGAGCCACAGAGTGCCACACGACAAAACGGAAAATGATTCCTTCATTGCCCACTTGCTCGGTGGCAGCCGTGGCGATCGTGATGGATTGCGCGTCCACCATTTTCCCCATGACTCCGCCAGCGCTATTGGCCGCGCACATAAGCACAGGATCGATGCCGAGCTGCTGCGACGTAATGCGCTGCAAACTTCCGAACAGTGCATTCGAAGACGTGTCGCTGCCCGTGAGCGCGACGCCCAGCCAGCCCAGGAATGTGCCGAAAAATGGATACAGCCAGCCGGTGCGAGTGAATGCAAGGCCCAGAACGGCGTCCAGGCCCGAGTAACGTGTTACGTATCCCAACCCCAGCATGAATGAGATCGCGACCATGGCCAGCCGCATACGCACCAGCGTGCGCCAGAAAACTTTCATGAGCTGAACCGGACCTGATCCCAGGAGCATTCCCGAAACAATGGCGGCGAAGAAACAGCCTGTTCCCGTGGCCGACAGCCAGTTGAAATCGTATCGGGCGGGTTCGGCAGTCGGCTTGGTCACAACCGGCGCGGCTCGATAAATGGCATTGTGCAAATAGGGCACATCCCACCCCGGCGGACCCGGACGAGGCTTGCCATCCGCGAGTAAAACTCTGAAAGCCGGCGTGGTGGCGCGATTCATGGCCAGCTTGATCGACGGCAACCCCCACAGAAGCACGAAAACGGACAAGACGGCGAAAGGCATCCACGCTCTCAGGATCTGCGCTGTGCTGTAAGGGCGCACTTTGACGTACCCGTCAAACTTCTTTGCCGACCACTCCCCGCCATACTGATCTGTGATCCCCGCGGTGGGCGGCAGCAGTGGCGTTGCGTCTTTGTCGTAATCGAAGCGCCAGATGTTTTTCGGCTTCCAAAAGCGGAGAAAAGTTACGACCGCGATAATCGAGACCACGCCTCCCATGATGTCGACGAGGTTGCTGTCGACGTAATTCGACCAGAAGAACTGGGTCAACGAAAACGAAAACCCAACCACGAGGATGGCGGGAAACACTTCAAACGTCTCTTGCCACCCCACCATAGTTCTCACCAGCCAGAAGGGAACGATGACGGCGGTGAAAGGAAGAATGCGGCCGATCATGGCGTTGAGGTCGGACTCGGGAAGCGCGGTGACGGCCGCGAGAGTGTGAACCGGCGTCCCAATCGCTCCCCAGGCAACCGGCGCGGTGTTGGCAATCAGGTTCAACGCGGCAGCATGGAAGGGCCTGAACCCCAGTCCAATCATGAACGCTCCGGCAATGGCGACCGGCGCGCCAAAACCCGCCGCCCCTTCGATGAAAGCACCGAAACAAAACGCCACCAACAGAACCTGCAACCGGCGGTCGGCAGTGATTCCCGCAATCGATTCCTTCATGATTTCGAACTGACCGGTCTCGACCGAGATGTCGTACAGATATACAGCCGCGAGGACGATCCAGGCGATCTTCAGCAGGCCGAAGGCAACGCCGTATCCGAAACTCATCGCGGCCAGGATCAGCGGCATTTTGAAAAAGAGAATCGCAACCGCCATCGCCGTCAGGGCGCCGGCGATGGCGCACCAGTGCGGTTTCACTTTGAATCCGGCCAACAGGCCAAAAAGCACAACGATGGGAAGCGCTGCCACCAAAGTGGAGAGCCACCAGTGACCGAATGGATCGTAAGTTTGGGTCCAGTGCACGACATGCTCCCTTCAAAAGAGAGTTTCGCTACTGAATTGAATCACGAAATTTGCCACGCCATGAACGCTGCGCAACTTCACCGGCAGCGATCAACTCCACTCCCAACTCTTGGGTACGTTCACGTACGACCGATCAAGAGCGCTAGTGGACGGGCAACCGAGCAGTCTGAGAGTGCGCTCCACATCAGTGCGCAGGATGTCGATCGCACGCACAACTCCGGCTTCGCCCGCCGCCGCTAATCCATAGGCATAAGCACGACCGCACAAAACCGCGCGCGCTCCCAGGCAGAGGGCTTTGACAACGTCGGTACCGCGTCGAATTCCTCCGTCCATCAGCACTTCGGCTTGACCGTTGACCGCCTGTACAACTTCCGGCAAGGCTTGCAGTGAAGCTGGAACGCAATCCAGTTGGCGACCGCCGTGATTCGATACCACCACCGCCGCAGCACCCTCGTCGACGGCGCGACGAGCGTCGTCGCCGGTAAGGACGCCCTTAATCACGATCGGACCGCGCCAGGATTCACGAATCCAACCCAAGTCTGCCCAAGTCACAGCTGCCCTAGCCAAGGCTGCGTTGATGTCCACGAGCGTCATCGGCCCTTGCCCTGGAACGACTACGTTCGGAAGCGACGGAAGGCCGCCGTCGCGCAGAAAATCGATCAGCCATCCGGGATGTCGCAGCAATTCCGCAACGAACGGAATTTTTGCCAGCAGGCTTCCGCTGATTAATTCCTTCATGCCATTGCGCAAGTCACGCTCACGCATTCCAGCAACCGCCGTATCAATGGTAACGACCAGAGCGGAGAATCCCGCAACCCGAGCCCTTTCGATCGCACCTTCGGCCGCCTCGCGACCGCCCATGAGATAAAGTTGGTAGAAGACCGGGCCGCTGGAACCCGCTTTCACATCTTCGAGCCTGTGCCCTGAAATCGTAGAAAGAATATAAGCCGTGCCGGCCGCTCCCGCCGCCCGCGCCGCTGCGACTTCGCCACCAGGATGCATAACCCGGCTGTAGCCTACGGGTGCGAGCAGGAACGGGAGGGAAAGATCGAGACCGAGGACACGCGTACTCAAACCGCAATTCGCAAGCGCAACTGCATGACGCGGGCGAAAGCTAATGTCGGCAAACGCGCGGCAGTTCTCGCGGAGCGTGACCTCGCCTTCGGCGCCGCCGTCGAGATAATCGAAAACAGCTTTGGGCAATCGACGGCGCGCGATCGGCCGAAAATCCTCGATGCATACCACGTGAGGAGGCGACACTGCGCGGGCTGTTCCAGTCATGTGCGATTTCCCGTACCGCAACTCCTAAAACAGCTAGATGGTAACACCTGGGAAAAAACTTGGGCGGGAGAGAGAGCTCTATAAGAACCTAAATGTCGATTCGTTTCTCGGTATGCCGGTTCACATACCAGCACGGACTATAGCCGAAATGGGGAAACAGAGAATGAACACACACCTGCGTTTCCGGCTGCGCGTAATCGTATTCCGTTTTTCCGTTCTTCTCGTGAATCGCATACATGGGCTGGATGGTCACGGTAGAAAACGGGTCGCGGCCTTTCGGAATCTTGAAGCGGACCGAGACGTAGTCCCCTGCGTAAACGAATAAAGCCAGCAGGACCAAAGCGGCGACAATGCGGAGGAGTGTGCCTTTCAACCGTTCCCTTCCCTGCTAGTTACTGTCTTGGCCCTGTTCTTGATCAGTCCACATTCGCGCGCATCCTTGGCGAAAGGTTTTAGATTTTTTTAGACCACGAAGTATTTCGCTTGCGGATGATGTACCACGATGGCCGAAGTCGACTGCTCCGGTTCCAGCAAAAATCCCGTCGTCAGCTTTACGCCAACATTCTCTTCGGGATGAAGCAGCGCAAACAGCTTGGTCTGATCCTCCAGATTGGGGCACGCAGGATAGCCGAATGAATAACGCGATCCCTGATATTTCTGATGGAACAGATCGCGGATGTGGGGCGAGTCCTCGCTGCCAATGCCCAACTCTTCTCGCATTTTCTTGTGAAGATATTCCGCCAGCGCCTCCGCCGTCTCCACGCTGAGGCCGTGAAGATAGAGATAACGCGTGTACTCGCCGCCCTCGAACAGGCGCTGTGTCTCCTCCGAGGCCTTCGATCCAATCGTCACCAGCGACAGCCCAATCGCGTCCATCTTCCCGGAAGATTTAGGAGCGAAGAAGTCAGAGATGCAGAGCTTCCGCCCTTCGCGCTGCCGCGGAAACGTAAACCGTAATAATTCTCGTGTGGGGACAAATGCCCCCGGCTGTCCGGACCGGGCAACGCCCGGCAGCTCCGTGGGCTCTGCCTCATACACAATCACGTCGTTCCCGTCAGCCTGAGCCGGAAAGTATCCGTAAACAACTTTAGGTTCGAAAATCCCACTGGCAATAATCTCTTCCTGCAGCTGCATTTTGATGGGACGAAATTTCTGCTCGACCAACCGAACGTAATCTTCCTGCGACGCCGTCTTCAACTGCCACTGATTCTTGAACAGCGCGGTATCGTTGATGTACTGAAACACTTCGCGCAGATCGAAATCCTTGCGCACCTTTACGCCCCAAAACGGAGGCGTGGGAATGCGGGGAGCATCGCTCACCACCGCGCTTCGCTCAGCGAACACTGGCCCCGTTTCTTCATCCACAGCGGCCGCTTTCGCGTATTCCTTCACCGTGCGTCCCTCTTGCAACCGGGCTTGCTTCTTGCCATTTGCCGTGGCCAGATCTTCCATGATGTGCAGGCCAGCAAAGGCGTCGTCGGCGTAGAAGACGGCGTTTGAATACTCGCGCCGCAGATCATCCTCGACATACTTTCTGGTTAACGCAGCGCCGCCGCAGATCACAGGAAACTCCAGTTTCTGCCGCTGCAAATCTTGGATGACATACTTCATCTCTAAAGTCGACTTCACCAGCAGGCCGCTCAGCCCGATGGCGTCCGCTTTGTTATCCTGCGCGGATTTGATGATCGTGTCGCCGGGCTGCTTAATTCCAAGATTGACCACTTTAAAACCATTGTTGGTGAGAATAATGTCCACGAGATTTTTGCCAATATCGTGGACATCGCCCTTCACCGTCGCGAGCACAATCGTGCCCTTTTGCTGCGAGCCGGATTTCTTCTCCATCTTCGGCTCGAGATACGCCACTGCCTGCTTCATCACTCCGGCTGAATCGAGCACCGAAGGCAATTGCATTTTGCGCGCGCCGAATAATTCGCCTACCGTTCTCATTCCGTCGAGCAACACCGTGTTGATCAACTCCAGCGGAGTGTACTCGTGCAGCGCATCTTCTATAAGCTCTTCCAGCGTTTTCTTGTGGGCGCCATCACCAACCGCCTTTTCACCGTTGATGATGGCGAACTTTAACTTGTCGTCAACCGAAAGCGTTTCCACATGCGCGGTTGTGGAGCCTTGCACCTTACCTTTGGTCCCGGCAAAGTGCTGCATGTACTTCTGCAACGGATCGCCGGCTGTCCGGTCCTGGTAAATCAGTTTGCGGGCGAGTTCAACCTCTTCGTGAGGAATTTTGTACAACGGATAGATTTTCGTGTAGTTGACGATGGCCATGTCGAGGCCATAATCCACTGCTTCGTGCATGAAAACTGAATTCAACACGCGTCGCGGATAGGCATCCAGACCAAACGAGATGTTGCTGACCCCGAGAATTGTTTTCACATCAGGAAGTTCTTGTTTAATCCGCTTGATCGCATTCAGCGTCTCCATGCCTGCCGAGCGATACTCTTCTTGCCCAGTCGAAATTGGCAGCGTGAGCGCATCGAAAATAATGTCGACCGGACGAATGCCGTACTTCGTTGTCGCCAGATCGTAAATGCGCTTCGCAATCGCCGCTTTTTTCTCGGCGGTCAGCGCCATGCCATCTTCGTCGATGGTGAGCGCGATCACGGCTGCGCCGTAACGCTTTGCCATGGGCAACACTTTTGAAGTGCGCTTCTCGCCATCTTCGAGATTGATGGAGTTGATGATGGCTTTTCCAGGAATACGTTTGAGCGCTTCTTCGACGACGTCCGCCTCGGTTGAATCCACGAGAATGGGCGCGGGCACGCGCGTCGCAACTTTTTCGAGAATGGCGGTGATGTAACCTTTCTCATCCTCACCAACGATGGCGCAGCACAAGTCGAGCATGTGCGAACCTTCGTTCACGAGTTTCTTCGCGAGAGCCAGAATGTCATCGTACTTTTTCCCGCGTACCAGGTTGCGGAAGTGCTCAACCCGCGTCGTGGTATTCATTTCTTCAGCCACGACCAGCGGTTTGGGATCAAGATCTAGAGGAACCGACGTGTAGGCACTGGACGCGGCCGCAGTCGGCTTCACATCGCGCTTCGCAGGTTCGACGCTGGAGACCGCGTCCACTACGGCTTTCAGGTGTTCAGGCGTCGTCCCGCAGCAACCACCCACGATGCGTACGCCGTAGTCCTGTACGAAGTGCTTGTGATACTGGGCGAGTTCTGCCGGCGTTAGTTTGTAGACGGCATGCCCACCTTCATTCTGCGGCAGCCCGGCGTTGGGGAGCACCGAAACATGCTTGGTCGAGTTTACGCCCAGGAAGCGCACCGCATCGTTCATCTCGACTGGACCAGTTGCGCAGTTGAGTCCGATGACATCCACATCGAAAGGCTCAAGGGCAGTGAGCGCCGCGCCGATTTCCGTGCCCAGGAGCATGGTGCCGCTTTCTTGCAATGTGACTTGGACGGTCACCGGCAGGCGCTTCCCGGCCTTCTGCATCGCCTCGAACGCGGCCACTACCGCGGCTTTTGCCTGGCCCAGATCTTGCGCCGTTTCGATGAGCAGAACATCTACTCCGCCCTCGATTAAGGCGAGGATTTGCTCCACGTAGCTGGCCACCATGTCATCGAACTTAATGTGTCCGAGTGACGGCAGCTTGGTTGTGGGCCCGATCGATCCGGCAACAAATCGTGGTCGGTGTTTCGTCGAGAACTGTCGGGCGACTTCCTTGGCAATCTTAACCGCCGCCAGATTGATTTCGGCGACCCGGTCTGCGAGGGCAAATTCGCCCAGAACAATGCCGGTTCCTCCGAAGGTGTTGGTCTCGACCACGTCGCAACCGACGGCAAAGAAATCGGCGTGAATGTCACGAATAATGTCGGGCCGGCTCAGCACCAGAACTTCGCTGCAGTTTTCCTTGCCCCAATAATCGTCCAGGGTGGGATTGCGCTTCTGGATATTGGTGCCCATCGCGCCGTCGTAGATGACGACGCGCTCGCGAACGGTTTGGAGGAAATCGGACATTTCTAGTTTTTAGCCTTCAGCTCTCAGCAAAACAACATCGATGACCGCAAAGGACATGAAGCTTCACAAAGTCTCTTGCTCGACAGGACACCTGGATGCACGAAAGCCGATCCTCGGTGGGAGCGTGGTTAGTGAATCGAATCCTCGAATTCAACCGCGAGGCAACCGATCGTTTCTGAATTATGGAGTAAGTTTGAAAACGGTTCCGGCGCCATAGATGCCACCCTCGAATGCGGTGCCATAGAGATTCCCCGCGCCATCCAAGAGCAAGCCCGCGAAAGGTTCCCTGCCGTCGGCACCGTCGGTGAAGTTGTGCAGCACGGTCTCCTTGCCGTTTGGGGCCAGTTCAAAGACGGTTCCGCAGCCAACCGGAGGGCAGCCGTCTCCGCCGGACGCAGTCGTGCCGTAAAGGTTACCTTTACTGTCCCGGACCACGCCGGCGTTGAATGGCGCGCCCCCATCCCCTGGATATCCCGCAAAGCTATGCAGCACCGTTTCCTTGCCATTCTTATCCAACTTAAACACTGTTCCGAATACACCTCCCGCCCCGCCTGAGCGGGTGGTGCCGTACAGATTGCCAGCGCTATCCAGCAGCAGGTCGCCGCTCGGCGATATGCCGTCGCCGTTTCTGCCAGTGAAGCTATATAAGATGCTCTCTTTGCCGTTCGTATCGAGCTTGAACACGGTGCCGCAGCCAACCTGCGGTTGGCAGGTAAAATCGCCCCCCTGAAAGGTCAAGCCATAAAGATTTCCCTGTTTGTCCTGGACCAACTTGCCGACCGGACCCCAACCGTCACCCGCGGTCCCGGTAAAGTTGTACAGAATACTCAACTTGCCGCTCTTCTCGAGTTTATAGACCGTCCCGCAGCCCAACTTGTCCGGACAAGGCACACCGCCAAAGTAGGTAGTGCCGTAAAGGGTGCCCGATTTGTCGAAGAGCAAGGCCGCGTAGGGACCATCGCCGTCCGCCCTGCCCGTAAAGACATGAAGGAGCGCAAACTTCCCGGTCTTGGTCAGCTTGAATATCACTCCACAGCCGGGTTCGGCGGGATCGCAAGTCGCATCCCCGCCAAACCCGGTGGTCCCATAGAGGTTGCCTGCAGAGTCCCGGACCAGGCCGCTGGGTTGATAGCCATCGGACCCACGAAATCTGTGCAATACGGTCTCGTTGCCGTTTTTGTCCAGACCGAATACTGTTCCTTTGTCGAAACCGCCGCCGTATCCGGTGGTGCCGTACAGGGTGCCAGAGGCGCCCGGGATCAGTGCTGCCTCTGGACTTTCAGCGTCCCGTTTCCCTCCAGCGGGAAATGAGTAGAGAACGGTGAAAGTTCCCGCTGGCGTGTGGGTTGCCCGACGCTCACCGGAGGCATGTTGGCCACTTGCTGCCCAGGTACCGCTGAACACTCCGAGGATCAGAACGAGCGCAGCGAGAATATGATGCAAACTAGAGCGCTGTACTGTCGTTTTCATGTGAGCGCCTACCTCCGCAGATCGGACCCCGCGGCACATCCGCCTACTTAACTCAGCTGTTCGGGACCAGATCAACTGGCGCGCCCCCCGCCACCTCAGCTTGATTGAAGACCGCATTGGCTCCCATGTGCGCTGGCCTGGGGGACAGCATCTGCTCTTTGCGGTAGACCAAGTTGCTGGCGTTGAAGCTGGCAATTTCAAAGCCGTGTCCGTGGGTGATGGCATCTGTGGGACATGCCTCGACGCAGTATCCGCAGAAAATACATCGATTGTAGTCGATGTTATAAACCTTGGCGTAGCGCTCCGCCCCGCTCACCCGATGCTCCGCCGTGTTCTCGGCGGCTTCGATGTAAATGCAATTCGAGGGGCAGGCCGCAGCGCACAGGAAACAGGCTACGCACTTTTCCAATCCGTTCTCATCACGTTGCAGGACGTGCACGCCCCGGAAACGTTCCTGTAACTTCGCGCCACGAAGGGGTCCCGCGCCGTCAGGATAGTTCTCCACCTGCGTAGGCTGGAACATTTCCCTGAAGGTAATGCTCATCCCTTTGGCGATGGCCGCAATGTTCTCCAAGATTGGCATGCTTGATCAGTATAGCGGAAGCGATATGCAGGCCGCAGGATGACGCAGTGAATGGGGCTGAGCACGCGGTGTACGGTTGAATTGTGCAGTACGGTGGAGTCCGTCCTTCAGGTTAGCGTTGGGTATTCAGATCGGCGTAGTGGCTGAAACTGGCGAGCGCAACCTGGTCGTTGCCGGGAATATAAAAGCCAAACTTCCCCGCAGCCAGATTGGTTCCGGGCAAGCTCCACTTGTCTAGAATCACCCAGGCATCACCCTGTTTCGCCTGGTGAATAACTTCGGTGGGCGTTACGCGAATCTGCATAAACCGAAAACTCTTCTTGTCGCTTTTGTGGGGAATCTTGAACTCATCCGACTTCTGCCCATTGTGCACTACCGTCCGATAGAAGTTATTTTCGTCCATTTGAAACAGAACGTAATTGCTCGGGTCGAGATAGTTCACGACCCACTGGAGGCGATGGCCCTTCTCAAGCATCACGGAGAACGCAAATGTTCCGGACGCCGGGGAAACGCCATACAGCACGTAGTCTCCGCCTTTGTGTACAAAGCCGTTCTTTTCGGATTTCCAACCAGCCGGGTCATCCCACTTCGACATTCCACTTGGAGCAAGGGACAAATCGAGACTCTTCGATTGTCCGGCCATGACTTCAACCGTCGATGTGCGAGTCAGATCGGCCAGGCGTGCGGTGAGCGTGTAAGTGCCCGGAGGCAAGCTCAATGGTGTGCCGCTCGTAACCTTGGCCGGCGTCTCTCCCGCCTTAGCCAGACTGACAACGGCGTCTGCGGGTGAGAAGGTGACGCGCAAATCACCCGTTCCTGCCTGCAAAACGGCGTCGGCGCCCGCGAGTGCAACATTTGGTCCGGCGACGAAGTGCTTCTGAATCCGCTTGGAAATGAAGCGATCTTTTCGCAGTTCGACGACGTGGTCGCCAGGGTTGATCGTCGCGAGGTTGAAAGTTCCATCCGGCTGCACGACACCGACCGGTGCCTGATCGATCAGCACCTGCGCCCCCGGAGTCCCACCCTGGATGGCGAGTGAGGCCAGATGTGGAATCGGTTGCAGAACAAAGGACAGTTTGTTCTGCTCCCCTTTGCGAACGCGGACCTTCTGCGGCGGAAGATCCTGGAAGCCCTCTTTGCTCACTTTTACGACGTAGTCTTTTGGCTCAAGATTTGGGATGCGCAGTTGTCCGCCTTGCGTCGTAGCCTTCTGCAGCTGTCCGTTGAGGAAGACTCGCGCCTTGTCCTCGCCGGTTACGATTACCAGAGTGCCGATGTTCTGGCCCGACTCGAGAAAGGTGGCAAGGGTTGGCGTAGCCGCGACGTCAACATCGAGTTTGTACTGGTCCTTCCCATGAGTGAGCGCCAGTTCATGAGTCGCGAGGGAGACTTGCGGAAGATCCCATCCGTTTTCTCCCATGGCGGATGGAGCTTGTCCGTCAAGGCTGAGCTTGGCCGCGGGATCGCTGGAGTACACATGCACTCGTTCGCCGAAATTGCTGACGACAACAACCAACAGACCGTTCGCAACGATCGGGCTTTTGACCACTGGCACCGCACCCGTCTCGCTCGAAAAGGTGAACCCGGCAGTTCCTTGGGTTCCTTCAAACTTCAACTTGTGCTCGCCGGGCGCCAGTTTATCCGCGGTCCACTGCGCGCCTCCGAGTTCGACGGCGGGCTGATCGTCCAACGAAACCTTCCCCACTCCGGTGTCGGAAGACAGCTTAGCCACCGGGAGAGCCGGATCGAGAGTCAAGTCAACGGAGCCGGGGACGCCGGCTTTGGCCTCGACTGAACTGGTTTTTGTCTGGTAGCCGTCCAAACGCGCTTCAATTTCATACTTTCCCTCGGGCAAATCCACTTGCAGGTCGGAAATGCCACGAAGTTCGTGATTAATCCGAATGGTTGCTCCCGCGGGCGTGGTGTGTACTGCGAACCGCACAACAGTTACTACAGGGACAGGCGCGCGACGATGCCTTACCACAAAGAATGCGACCAATAAAACGACGGCGATCGCAGCGGCGATCGCTGCACGCGGGAGTTGCAAAGAACTTTTTGGCTGGCTCGAACTTGCCGCAGCGGTAACTTTCCGGTCGGGAGGAGGCGGGGGTGTGAGCTGAGGCGGCGAAGCGGTCGACGCTGCTGGAGCTTCAGCCACATCCGGAGCAGCCGCTGGCGCGATCTTCTCGGACGCGGACGAAGCCGGAACGTCCATCGTCACCGGAGAGTAGATCGAGGCGGTTGCGCCGTCTCCCGCGGAAGCCGATCCAAATCCGGACAGACTCTGCGCCCTTTCCTGCCCGGTACTTTGACTCGGGCTAATTCCCTGGATGGTAGCCATATTCAGGCGCACAAGAAGGCCGTTGGCCGCCGCGAGCACTTCTTCGTCGTCCAGGTACTTGCCAGCGAGGAGTTGAACGCGCCCCCCGAAAACCTGTTTCACGGCTGGATCGGTGATGGTTTCAGCTTCGCGTTCCATCCGTCGCAATTCTTCCAAGTCGCGCCGTCGCGTCTGGCGTCGCTGGGTCTGAAGCTCTCGTTGCACAGTCTCCTGAATCTGAATCAGGCGCAACTCTCTCGGATATGCCGTCAGTGCTTCCTCTATGCGAGACAACGAACCAGACAAATCGCCTGCTGCCTGCATCTTGCGCGCCTGGGAAAGAGATTCGCCGACCAACTGTTCTCGCTTTTGGTCCAGAATCAGAGTGCGCACGGTTTTGGAAAGGGGATGGCTTGGATTCAATTCGAACGCCTGTCGAGCCAACTCATCCGCCTCTTGCCAGTCGCTCTCGGCCACCAGGCGCGCCTGCTCCACCAACGCATTCGAGAACACGGCTCGGGTCAGCGCATTGTGTTCGTCCAGTTCATACGCTTCTTTCAGTAATTTAATACCGTCTGCAAAGCGGTTCTGCGCGCACAACTCTTGCCCTTCCGTCATCAGCCGATGCGCTTCCGTCGCTCGCTGCTGGCCGTCATTTGCGAGCTTTCCGAGTTCGGTAAGTTCCGCATCGTCCGGGAATTCGGCAGCGGCCTGTTCCAGAATGCCGAGTGCACGCGAATAATCACTCGATTGCAGACAGGCGTCAACCTGCTCGACCAACCGGGTTTTCGCTTCGATCCGCGATTGCTGCTCGCGCCGTTTCTGCAGCCGCTCCACTTCAAACTTCAACCCAGGATATTGGCTGTAAATCGTGCGCAGGATTTCCCAATCGTTGAGCGCGTCGCCAAACGCTCCTTCCTCTTCGTGATGATGCGCCCGCGCAACGATGGAATTCACCAGATCGCGTTTGTCTTTCACCAGCCGCAGGGCGCGTTCGAAGTGGGTTTCGTCCGGATGCAGATGAAGCGCCTCTTTGAGGATGTTCACCCGCTTGTCGAGATCAGGTTCCGTCTCCACCTGCCGGTCCACCGAAGCCACATAGGCGGAGAGTTCCTGCCTCTGCTGCTCTTCGACGTCATACTTCAGCGCCTGAAAAATCGCGTTGGTCGGATACTTGGAGAGATACGTGTCGCAAACGGTGAGAGCCCTGCCGAAGTTTCGTTCCGCCAGATGCTTGCGCGCCTCCGCATAAGCCGTATTCATGGCGTCGTGCTCGGAGCGAACTTCGTTGTAGAAGCCCTGATAAGTGGCGCTGCCCTCGGGGCTGGAAATGTCAGGAGCCCTTCGATCCAACTCCAGCACCACCGCCAACTTGGTAAGAGCGCTGCTGACGTCGCCCTTCTGCCAGGCGTCCATCGCGGCACGATGGATCTGCGCTTTCTCCTGTCGCAGTTTGTTGTATTCCTGTTCCTGACGATCAACTTCAGCGATCAGCTGCAGTGCGCGTGCCTCTTTCGGCCGAAGCTGCAAAACGTTCTGCAGGGCTTCGCGAGCGTGAGGGTACGCGTGATTATCGGTGTGCTGGCGGGCCAGGCGATACCAGTTTTCGATCTGCTTTTCGCTGCGCCGGCTTTCGATCTTGTTCTTCAGCGACAAAGCCGCAACATTGCCCGGCTCCATCTCCAGGATTTCCTGAAGCTTCTGCAAGGCCAGCGGATCTTCTTCTTCCTCAAAGCGGGCTTTCGCCGCATCCATCAACTGGTCGATCGTTCTTCGCCGCACTGTCGTGTCCAGTTGATGGCGCAGAGAAGTGATCGTGGAATCGAGGTGGCCTTCCGCCTCCAACTCTCCCAGGATCTCACCGGCAAACTGATAATCCCCGGTTTCCAGCGCCTTAGTCGCGCGTTCCAGCCGCGGACGGGTGCGCGACGGATCAAAGAATTCGATGGGTTCATTGCGCAGCGCTTTGTTGAGAGCATCGCTGAACTCGCGTGCACTCGAAAAACGATGCCAAGGCTGTTTCGCCATTCCTTTGTGCACGACGCGCCCGACCGATTGACTGACCGCCGGGTTGATGTCGGAAGCCGGCGGCGGAATCTGGCGGCGGATGGCATCGACGATCTCGTCGGCTCGAGCACGTTGAAAGGGATGCCGTCCGGTGACAGCCTCGTAGGCGACAACTCTTAATGAAAAAATGTCCGACAGCGCCGACAGTGGCTTCATCTCAATCTGCTCGGGAGACATATAGAGCAGCGTGCCTTTTTGTGCCCGCGTGGAATTCGTATCGGTCATGTGAGCTACGCCGAAATCGATGATCTTGACCGAATCGTCCTCCATCACAAAAATGTTGCTGGGCTTCAGGTCGCGATGGACCAGCCCTCGCTCATGCGCTGCCTGGAGCCCGCGGCAAGTCTGCGAAATAATCCCCACCGTGCGCTCGACCGTCAGACGATGGCTGGATTTGCGAATGAAGGCCTCGAGCGTGGTGCCCGGGAGAAGCGGCATGACGAAGTAAGGTTTTTTCTTGCCTTCTTCCTCAAACTCGCCGATATCGAAAATCTCAATGATGTTGGGATGGCTCATGGAAGCGAGCACATCGCACTCTTTGTAGAACAATTGGAGCGAGGCAGGATCAGGGATATCGAGAATGGTCTTGACCGCCACTTCACGGCGAATCACGGTGTCATAGGCCCGGTATACCAAACCCATGCCACCCTGGCCGAGAACTTCCCGAACCTCGTAGCGGCCAGCCAATTTTCGCGGTGTGACAGAACCTTCCACGCACCCTCTCTACTCGAGCCTTAGCATGTTACTGCTTTTGATGGAAAAATGAATCCCTGTTTTGCAGGAATATCGTCTTTGTAAGAACCCGCCGCTAAAGTCTGGACGTCCGCCAGCACACCGTAGGTTTGTGTTCTGCCGCATACGCATCGTACAATGTACCTGCGGCGGACGCGAGGTTTTGGCCGGAGGTCGGTCCGGTCCAGCCAAAAGGATGTAGTTCTGAATCGTCACGCTAAACTCCCGTAGATGGTAGTTCCGGGAAGCAACGGTCTTGAATTAAAACTCAAAGACGAGCGGCGAAGCATGCCGGTCGAGGAATTTTAAGCTCATGGTCATTTTGATTACGATCATCCACATTGCAGTTTGTTTGTTTCTTATCATTGTCGTGCTGCTGCAAAGCGGCAAAAGCGGCGACATTGCCGCTGCCTTCGGAGGCATGGGCAGTCAGACCGCCTTCGGCCCGCGCGGCGCTGCCACGGTTCTGTCGCGAGCGACCACATGGTCGGCGGTCATCTTTATGGTGACCTCGATTACGCTCTCGGTCTTCGCTTCGCGCCATAGTGGCACGAACTCGGTGCTGCAAGGAGTCAAGGCCTCGCCGACCAAGACCCAACCGGTGAAGCCTGCCACACCACCCGCGCCGGCATCGCAGAAATAGTCGCAGGTCGTTCGGTCCTCGGTCGTTGGACAATGACAACTGGCTAACGATCCACGACAGATATTCCATGATCCACGAGATCCTTCCCGTCGGACCGCTGCAGTGCAACTGCTCCATCATCGGAGACGAGACCACACGCGAAGCCATGGTGATCGATCCCGGCGATGAGATCCAAAGCATTCTCGCGCTGGTGCGCAAGCACAACCTGCAGGTGAAGCAAATCGTCATTACTCATGCGCACATCGACCACGTAGGCGGCGCGATGAAACTGCGGGCCGCGACTGGCGCACCGATTCTGCTCAATCAGAACGATTACGAACTGCTCAAGATGCTCGATATCCAAGCTACCTGGATCGGCGTGCCTCCTCCGGGCAAAGTAGATATCGATCAGAACATCGGACAAGCAGATACGCTGAAGGCTGGATCGCTTACGGCCAACGTAATCTTCACGCCGGGGCACACCGAAGGCAGCGTCTGTCTTTATTTTCCTGCAGAGAAGAAGCTGATTGCGTGAGACACCCTGTTTGCAGGAAGCATCGGCCGAACTGATTTGCCTGGCGGTTCGTTCGAGAAGATCATTAAATCCCTACGCGACAAACTGCTGGCCCTGCCCGATGATACCGTCGTCATCCCCGGCCACGGCCCCCAAACCACCATCGGCGAAGAACGCGAGAGCAACCCATTCCTGAAAGGCTAGGCCAGCGCTGTTACGCCCTCCGGGCAAGGCGCTGGACCAGGACTCTAAGCGTAGTCTGGGCCTCAGGACTCCACCAGGTGGCGTTGACCAATTCCAACTCGAGATCGAAGGACGCCGCGAAAAGTTCGACCAGATCAGCGCGAGCCCGCCGTCGGGTCGCTGCCATGGCATCGACAGGTAATGCCAGCAAGCCGCGACTCCACTCAAGCGCACGGCTCACCACTTGATCAAGCGGGACAACCTCGTCGACCAAACCAATTCGCGCCGCTTCGTCGGGAGAAATCAGAAGGCCACCGACAGCAAGCCTTTCCGCTTGATGCGCACCGACCAGGCGCCTCAGTCCAGCAAAAATCAGCGGCGGCAGCGGCAGCCCAACCTGCACTTCGTTGAGTCCCAACTTCCACTCGCCGTGCGCCGCAACTCTGAAGTCACAAAAAATTGGAAGCACAGTTCCACCTGCGGTGGCATGGCCCGTAATGGCGGCGGCGATCGGAATGGGGGAGATCGCGAGCGCACGGAGCAGACCGTAAAGCTCTCGCCACAGAGCAGCGATTGCCGGACGATCAAGCGTCAACAACAGCGGAACGTCGAGGCCGGCGGAGAATCTGCCAGTCGCACCCGAAAGAACCAGCGCCCTCGCACCGTCCTGCGGAGCCAATTCCACGGCTTGCTTTAGCGCAACGATCAACTCCGGCGAAAGCGCATTTGCGGGCGGACGGTTGAGGTGCAACTCGCGGACAGCTCCGTGATCGATCGTGAGGAGCATGGAAGTAGCAGCCCTTTCAGCTTGCGCTGTGCATTCTGCGAGGACAATTATTTTCGCGGCATCGACTGAAAGATCGCGAACACGGCGCCTTGCGGATCAGCAAGGACGCCAAAACGGCCCACATTCTCCATGGTCATGGGTTCGAGATAAAACTTCGCGCCCAGTTGTTTCGCTTTGGCGGCGGTCGCATCGCAATTCGAAGTCTGAAAATACGCCAGCCAATGCGCAGGAGTACCCGGGTCGCGATGCGCGGCAGGAGGAATTCCTCCAATGAAATCCCCGCCATTCTGGATATGCAGGTAGTCCGAGGGCGGATCACTGTGCTCGCCGCCACTCAATTTCCACCCGAACAAGTCAGAATAAAACTTTCCAGCCCGTGCCTGATCCGGCGTGCTCAGATCGGCCCAGCACAAAGTCCCATCAACGCCCCTCACAGTGACGCCCGAACTTTGCTTCGCCTGCCACACACAGAACGTTGCGCCGGTCGGATCCTGGATTACCGCCATCCGGCCTACGTCCATGACGTCAAAAGCGGGCGCGCAGACTTTGCCGCCAACCTGGGCCGCGCGAGTAGCCGCAGCATCCGCGCTCTCCACCAAAATGTAAGGCATCCAGTGCGGAGGAATTCCTTGCGACCGCTGCTCGGGCCGCAGGGTGCATGCTGCGCCCACATCTCCGCCTTGCAGTTGGAAGATGGTGTAAACGCCGTCAGGCCCCATCGGCATGTCGTTCACCGCCCATCCAAAGAGCGAAGTGTAGAAACTCTTGGCTGCATTTTGGTCGGTGGTGGACAACTCGATCCAACAAAAAGATCCAGTCTTGGGTTTGTCGGTGATCGCCATGGACGAGAGTATAAGTGGACCGGACCGAAAATTGGAATCTCTCTTTTCCAGATGCTCGGCTCACGCAGCCAAACTGTCTAGTTATGTATTGCCTTGCTGATTCAGGAGCTCAAGCGCTTGCGCAATTCCCCGACGAAAATCCCGAGGGGGCGTGATCAGGCTTATGATCAGGTGTCCGTCACCAGGAAAATCGTAAAAATGCCCCGGGTGAACAAGCACGGAAAGCTTGCGCAAGATCTGAATCGCCAACTCTTCGTCGGACTGCGTTACCGGAACTCGCAACACCGCATACCAGCCGCCCTCGACCTCGAGTCGGCGGCAGTTCTTCTGCTTTGCCAACCCGCGATCCAGTTCGCTCAAGTTCGCCCGCACTCGATCCAGCAGGAGCGCCTGTACGGAATGACGTTGCTCCAGCAGAACCGGCGCGGCCAATTGAATGGGAGCATTCATGGACAGATACGTGTCGGCTATTACTTCCAGACGCGCCATTGCCGCCGATACTGTTTCAGCGGGACCGCTGGTTACGACCCAGGCCAGCTTCATCTGCGGCAGCCCGGAGATCTTTGATAACCCACTCAAGGTAAATGTCAGAACATCGCGGTTGGCAGCGAATGTCGCACGGGGTGCGCCATCGTGGGCGTAATCGAGGAAGACTTCGTCGGCAATCAGCGCCAGAGTATACTCGCGGCAAAACTGCTTAAGAGCGCTTCGTTCCTGGTCAGCGACAAACGATCCGGTCGGATTATTAGGATGCACCACGACCACGCCACGGGTGCGATGGTTCACCGCCTTGTATAAAGATGGAAAGTCGATCTGCCATCCGTGATCGTAGAGCAGCGGATACGGCACCAGCTTCACATCCTGCAAGTCGGCGAGAAACTCAAATAGCGGATAGCTCGGCTTGGGCACCAGGATTTCATCGTCCACATTGCACAGCAGACGGAAGACGTAGGAATAACCTTCGCTGGTGCTGGTGGTCAGGACGATGGCTTCAGGATCAATGTCGTCATGTCTCTTTTGGTAATAGCCAGCCACTGCCTCGCGCGCACTGCGCAGGCCTTTGGGCTGGGGATCGTAATCCATCGCCTGGGGATCGGTAAACGCTTGCAGGATGGTTTCCGCGTCGTAATGCAGCTCGGCGCGTGTGGGATTTGAGATCGTCAGGTCAAGCACTTCCCTGCCTGCAAGCTGCAAGTCCCGCTGCGCTTGGGTTAAGCGGTTGGGCGTCAGCTTCCACTCGGTGCGGTGGGAAAACATACGCGACCATCATACGCAAAGAACAAAGACGAAAGAGGAAAGACGCGCCCGGAGGAGTGAGGCGGACGTTCTTGCTTTGTCCGAAGCCGCCGCAGTCGGGAGAAGGTGCAATGGGGTATCACATCGAAGTTACGCCCCGCAGGGAGCTATCCACGCAGGGCGTTCGATTCAGCTTTACGTCAGAGCAGGGACCTATTTCGCGATATTCCCCAGAGGGTCAACACCAGCCGGAAGCTTGGTGCCGTGCTCGGGCGGAGTAGGGCACTTAATTTCAGTCCACGTGCCCGTGTTCCCGAAGTTGGTGCGTTGGTTCCACAGCTCGAACGGACCTGAAAGCGGCTTGCCGGACATAGTGCCAATCCAATCCGTCGCACCACAAGTGGTGGCATCGACGGTAAACGCCCGGAACGCCACGACGGTGCCGTCCGTCTTGCTGTGGTACGAGTTGCCAACGACAGGCCAGGATGAAAGTCCATCGCACGAGGACAGAGCTCCCCAGACACGACCATTCCGAGCCACCGTGGTGTCGGTCACGGGTTGCTCGAACAAAACGTAGACGCCGCTGAACAGCTGGAAGCATTGCGGCGCCGCCAACGCCATTCCGGGCGCGAGCAATACCGCACCCACAAGAACCGCTATCGATCGCTTAATCCGCATCGTGATCCTCCTTCGTCTTTTCTCCCTCCAATCGATTCCGATCGTCCCGGAGAGGCCCTTATTGTCCTCTCGCACATTGCGGGCGTCAAGATGAAGGCTTTTGCAACTTAAGCGGTCGTTACTAAGAGTGAAACGAGCCGCGGGGCGAAGGATTTTTCGCCGTGCCAAGCCGCGACTCGATCCAATCTTCAGTGGAGCAGGTTCAGAGCGTTTTCGTCATCATCCACGAAGTAAATGCCTTGACCCGCCACGTCGGTGAGTCCGAACAAGGCGCCGACGCCGGGCGGGTTGCCCATGTCATCCAGCAAAACCTTGTTGACTTGATGTCCCTGATGACCGTCCACTCTAGTCTCGACCAGGAATCCATTCGCGCCGTTAACGGTCAGGATGTCCCCGTTAGTTGCAATCTCCAGGCCGAGTGGAACGCTCAGAGCACCGCCTTTGGTGACGGTCTCGCCGGTTCCACCGGAAGAGTTGCGCTGCAATGGGTCGTCGATGGCGACAATGCGGTTGTTGAGACTGTCTGCCACGTAGAGTACTTGATCGCCGCCGTGATCTTGGCGACCGTGTGCCGCGAGAGCAAGGCCCGTCGGTCCGATCACAAGCGCGGTAGGATCGGTCCGCTCCGCGAAGCCCGACCCTATCACGGTCATCTGCTGCAGGCTAGGCATTGATCCGTGGCGAATATTCAGGTCCAGACGCACGACCGTACCTTGGTTTACGACCTTGCCTCCTCCAGCTACCGTACCGTTTAAAACATTCGTAACGAAAAGGCTTGCGTTATTGCCGCCGTCGAACGCAGCCATGTCCCAAGGACCATTGATTAGCGAACCATAGAACGTCTCCACTACTTGGCCGCTGCTGTTCAACACCAGCAAGCACCCCGCCTGGACAGTATTTGAGGTCCCATCGGTAGTTGGGACGCTGCCCACAATGACCCATCCTGAACGTAGCGCGACCAGCGCAGTGCTCAGTCCGACGCCGCCCGGACACGGGCCAGGCAGGTTATTGGCGTCAATCTGGGCAAACAGAGTGACCGTCCCGCTCGGAGTTATCTGGACAATGGTCGTGCCCGTCCCTTGAAAGTTCTGGCTGTTGTTGAAATTGCTGATCAGAATATTTCCCTTGGTCAGCGATCCCGTGGTCGTAGGCACACGAGCAACGCCATAAGGGTTGAGATCGCCGTTGCTGGGAATTGTAGAGGCGACTGTGGTGATCTTCCCAGCTTGCGCGCTGGCCAGTGCCAGCACAACCAGCGTAATGAGCACAAGAGTGCGCGCGCCGAGACCAAGGCTCGCACGGAAAATTCGATTAGGTGTTTTCATGTGTGTTCCCTCCTGAATTGACAAGACACTCGCAAGCTGGAGACTCGACCTTGGGGAGAACCTAAACCTCACAGCTCACACTTGTGCATTCTAGGAAGCTTGGGCGCCCGGGCTGTCACGAAATTGTCAAAACTATGTCATTTCATGAGAGCAGGCGCGAACAACTGGGGTTTCAGCTTCGCGAGGACTTGAGGCACATTTTGCCCGGCGATAACCAAGTTGAGGCAACAGTTGCCTGTGCGTGTAGGCGATTGAGAGGGAACCTCTGAGAGAGCGGGTTCGGATCCAATGAAATCAGCAGCCTGACACAGACCACGACGGCACTGCTCTCTGGCACGCGACCTGCATCGTGGGAAAGCGTCATTCCCCATTTGAGGAGTTAACAATGAATATGTCGGCGATCTCTTCCAGCAACCCGCTGAATCAAGCCAGCATCCTGCAAAATGCGAACCAGCAACCGGGGACGCAGTTTCAGCAGCTCACGCAGGCGCTCCAATCGGGCAATTTAACCAGCGCGCGGCAAGCTTTCAGCGCTCTCACTAACACCGCCACGAGTTCCGGCCTGTTGAGTGTCCAAATGAGTCAAGACCTGGGCAAACTGGGATCAGCTCTGCAATCCGGAAATCTGAGCAGCGCTCGCCAGGCGTACTCGTCGGTTCAGCAGAATTTACAGAACTCGAATCACATGGCAGCCCATCATCACCGCCCTCACTACGGCCGAGGTGACCCGCAGCTCGTAACGTCCGGCTTTCCTGATAGCAGCAGCGCGGGGGGCAGTGCCGCGGCCCAAAGCAACATGTTCCAGCCGGTCAATTTGACGGCTTGATTTCCGACGTGAATCAAGCGGATGGGGAACGTGCGAATCGTCCGTTTTCATAGCATACAAAGGCGCTTTCTCGCACTCGTTAAGGTAACTGGAGACTCTGCCGATTGAGTATCTGGGAGCCGAAGCCGCAATCGAGGGCGCAGCTCGTCCATCAACGCCAAACAATTTAAGGAGAAAATAATGTCCGCCATCAGCAGCCTTTCCAGCACCGTTTCGCAACCTTTGTCGACAACTACCCCAGTGACTACAAACTCCAAGTCAGCCGCATGGCAAGAATTCGTCAGTCAACGACGCCCTGAAGTCCAACAACTCAAGGACGCCCTGCAATCCGGCGATTTAGCTGCCGCCCAGAAGGACTACAACAGCCTGGTCGCCCTGGGCAACAAGTTCAACGAAAGCAATCCTTTTCCGCGGGCGGATCGAGCTTTGGATTTCAACGCTATTGGCGGGGCTCTGCAAAACGGAGATTTGGCCGGCGCGCAGCAGGCCTTTGCGGCGCTGCACAGCACCTTTGTTCAGCGTCCCGCCACAAGCCAGACGACATCGCCGGCTCCCGTTAATTTGAGCGACGTGAGCGCTTCTGATGCCAAGGCAGTGAACGTAATCGCTTGACGGACTTGCCCGCAATCACGGACGGCCTTCCACGGAATCCCGTCCGCGTTCCAGTCTTGCCGCACGCGAGAGTTTAGAATTTCTCCTCATGGAGAACATCCAGGTTTTGGCACAACCGTGGTGGGTCAACCTGCTCGCCCTGATTCCTCCAGCTACCTACATCGTGTTCCGTCGCAAGGGGTTGCCTCTCAGTTGGCGGAAGCTCATCGTGATTGCAATATTCGCGGCCTCATTTGGCTTCGTGGAAGCCGCTGTCGTGGTTTACCTGCGAGCGTCCATCGGCCTGCTTCCCCGTTACACAGGAACGTTGTCCGATATACAGCATTCCTCGCCAGGCTACGAGCAAGCAACATCGATTGCCCAGTTTCCGCAGAGCTTGCTCGCCATCGAGATGTATCGCGAGGCCGCGACCATGGTCATGCTGGTCGCCGTGGCCTTGCTCACCGCATCCCGAACAAGTGCGCGATGGGCGGCGTTCCTCTGGGTTTTTGCCCTGTGGGACATCGCCTACTACGCGGGCCTCTGGGCCTTACTGCGATGGCCCACTTCAATGACTGACCTGGACGTGCTGTTTCTCATTCCTGTGCCTTGGGTTTCCCAGGTATGGTTCCCCTTGCTGGTGAGCGGGTTGACGGTTCTGGCGATTGCTCTGTCGGGTGTCGGAAGTCCCAGCCCTGACAAACCCACATCGTAAGCTAAACGGCGTCGCTGGTTACTGATAACGCTACACTACGGTCATCTTGCCCCGACTGCAATCCTGCTTCACTCTAGACTGTGCGGAATCCCGCAATATCGAGTTGACCGACCGAATGACTGAAACCAAGACCTCTGCGCCCGGAGCGGACTGGACCAAACTCCTGGCAGATCCCGAAGTCGCAAGCCATCTCGGCGAGCTGCTGAAGGCTTATCGCGATGCCGAACCCGCCCGGCGCGATCAGGTGTTGCGCGACACCATGCGCAAGATAAAAGGTGGATCACACAGCGATCAGCCCGAGGTGCGCGCTTCGGCATCTTCTTCCGACGTGCGTCCCGAAGCGCCAGCCGTAACCGCCCCGGCGGCTACTCCGCCTTTTGAGCCAGATATTTTTACTCCCTGCTGGGGTCAGGATCGGCGACGTTATCCACGGATGAAGTGTTTTGTGGCAGTCGAACTGCGAATTGACGGTTCGCCCACGCCAATTTGGGGGAATCTGTCGAACACCAGCATGGGTGGCGGCTTTGTGGAAACTGCGACCCCAGTACCCACGGGAGTCAAGCTTGAAATTGGACTCTGGGTAGCGAACGGGAAGATCTGGGTTAAGGGTCTGATCCTCAACGGAATCGTGACTCGCAGCAATCCCAGTTTTGGAGTCCGCCTGAAGTTCGACAACCTCGAACCCTCCGAACGCGAAACCCTGCGACAATTCCTGAAATTTGTGGAAAGCATGACCAAGAGTTATCAAAGCCAGGAAGGCTACCTGGCGCAAATGAAGCGTTAAAACTCCGATGTCCCCGCGCTCACCGAGGAATCCACTGCCCTGACGTGCATCTTTGTCTCGCCGCAGACATCCTAAGCAATGTAAGGATGCCGATGGAAATGCCGATTCCCCCGTCGAAGAAGTTGCCGCTTTCCTGCTCTGATCCGCCGCACGCGTCTTTCGAAAGCTTGGTAAACTGCCTGACATGGGAATTTTTTTGCTCTCAGTAGCTGAGAAGCAGAGTCATCACCGGCATGTGATCACTGCGTCTACAGGAGAAGCGTTCTATGGTAGCAAGCGAGCAAGCGTTGATGACCACCAAGCAACTCGATATCCTCAGCATCAACACCATTCGCACGTTGGCGATCGATGCAGTGCAACAGGCGAATTCCGGACACCCTGGCGCGCCTATGGGGCTGGCGCCTGTGGCTTATTGTCTGTGGCAGCAATTCCTGCGCTTTGATCCCGCAAACCCCACCTGGCCCAACCGCGACCGGTTCGTGCTCTCGAACGGCCACGCCTCCATGTTGCTGTACGCGATGCTCTATCTGTCAGAAGTTCGCGGGGTGAATCCAGAATACGACTCGACCGGGGAATTCGCCGTTACGCTAGATGACATCAAGAAGTTTCGCCAGATCGACAGCAGGACACCGGGCCATCCCGAATACCGCATGACGGCAGGTGTAGAAACCACCACTGGCCCTTTAGGTCAAGGCATCGGGAACAGCGTGGGCATGGCGATTGCCGAAAATTGGCTGGCGGCAAATTACAATCGACCCGGCTTCGAGATATTCAACTACAACATCTACGCTTTCTGCGGAGACGGCGACCTCATGGAGGGCGTTGGCAGCGAGGCAGCGTCGCTGGCCGGCCACTTGAAGCTTCCCAACCTGTGCTGGATTTACGACAACAATCGCATCACCTTGGATGGCCCTGCCGACTGGTCATTCACCGAAGACGTAGGCGAGCGTTTCAGCGGCTACGGATGGAACGTAATTCACGTTACCGACGCCAATGACCTCGACGCGCTGGCCAAAGCTTATCGAAACTTTCTGGGGACCAACGACCGCCCGACCCTCATCGTTGTGAACAGCCATATCGGCTACGGATCGCCGCATAAACAGGATACCAACGAAGCTCATGGCGAGCCGCTGGGCGAAGAAGAAGTGCGGCTCACAAAAAAGAACTACGGCTGGCCGGAGGATGCCAAGTTCCTCGTCCCCGAAGGTGTGCTCGATAATTTTCGCCAGGGAATTGGCAAGCGCGGACGCGACCTGCAACAGAAATGGCAAGCATCGTTCGCGGATTACTCGAAGAAATTCCCCGAACTCGCTGACCAGATCAACCACATGCAGCACCGTGATCTGCCCGACGGATGGGACAAGAACCTACCCACCTTTCCTGCCGACGCTAAGGGAATGGCCACGCGGGACAGCTCCGGCAAAGTTCTCAACCTGCTCGCGCAGAATGTTCCGTGGCTGATGGGAGGCTCTGCAGACCTTGCGACTTCCGACCGGACCCGGCTCAAGTTTGAAGGCGCCGGCGACTTTCAACCCGGCAGTTACGCGGGACGCAATTTGCATTTCGGCGTCCGTGAACATGCCATGGCAGGGTCCATTAACGGATTGGCCGTATCCAAGATTCGTCCCTTTAGCGGAACATTTTTCAACTTCAACGATTACATGAAGCCTGCGGTGCGATTGGCTGCACTGATGGAGATTCCGTCCATCTTTATTTATACCCACGATTCCATCTGCTTGGGCGAGGATGGTCCGACTCACCAGCCGATCGAACAACTGGCTACACTGCGCGCTGTCCCCGGCCTCATGTTGCTGAGGCCGGCGGACGCCAACGAAGTTGTGGAAGCCTGGAAAATCATCATGCAGCTGAAGCATGAGCCCGCTGTGCTCGTACTGACCCGGCAGGCGCTCCCCACTTTCGACCGCTCGAAGTATGCGCCAGCCTCTGGCGTAGCAAACGGAGCATACGTCCTCGCCGACGCAGCCGACGGCAAGCCGGAAGTGATTCTCATGGGAACGGGAAGTGAAGTTGCCCTCTGCGTAGCTGCCTACGAGCAGCTCAAGGCAGAAGGGATCAAGGCACGCGTGGTCAGCATGCCCTCCTGGGATATTTTCGAGAAACAAAGCGCGGAGTACAAGAAACAGGTTCTACCACCAGCGATAACGGCGCGCATCTCGGTCGAGGCGGCGTCCACATTCGGCTGGTCGCAGTACGTGGGACCAACTGGCAAAATGATCGGAATGCACCGCTTCGGAGCCTCTGCGCCGATCAAAGATTTGTTAAAGAAGTTCGGGTTCACCGCAGAGAAGGTAGTAGAAGCAGCGCGAGAAGCAATCGAGTTGTCAAAATAGTTCGTATCAGCTGACGTCACCCTGAGGGACTTACGGTCCCGAAGGATCTTGCGCACAGCGCCACAACGGTTAGGTCTACAGAACGCAGAATTTTTCTATCGGAGAGGCATCTATGGCAACCGGAATCATCGAAACTGCAAAAGCCACCAACCCCTTAAAAGACCTCCTGAAATACGGACAATCCGTATGGCTCGACTACATCCGCCGCGACCTGCTTACCAGCGGCGAACTCAAGCGCCTGATCGAAGAGGACGGCCTGCGCGGCATGACCTCGAATCCTGCCATCTTCGAAAAGGCGATCGCGGACAGCACGCTATACAGCGAGGTCTTGCAGTCGCTGCAATCAAAGACCGATCTCGATGCCAAAGGCCGCTACGAGATTCTCGCCATCCGCGACATCCAGGACGCCGCCGATTTCCTGCGCCCCGTGTACGACAGTTCGAAACGCCGCGACGGGTACGTCAGCCTCGAAGTCTCGCCCTATCTCGCGCGCGACACCCAAGGCACTTTGGCAGAAGCGCGAAGACTTTGGAAGACGGTAGCCCGCGAGAACGTGATGATCAAAGTTCCCGGCACGGCGGAAGGCATTCCTGCCTTCCAGCAATTGATCAGTTAAGGCATCAACATCAACGTGACTTTGCTGTTTTCGCGCGAAGTCTATCAGCGTGTGGCGGAAGCTTATATCGCCGGCCTCGAACAACTCGCCGCTCGCGGAGGCGACGTCAGCAGAATCGCTAGCGTGGCCAGCTTTTTCATCAGCCGCATTGATAATTCCGTCGATGCCATCGTCGGCCAACGCTTGAAGACCTCCAAAGAGCAACGTGAACAAGAGCAATTGAAGAGCCTGCTCGGCAAGGTCGCGATTGCAAATGGCAAGCAAACCTACGTCAGTTATCAGAAGATTTTCAGCGGCGATCGTTGGAAAGCGCTAGCCGCCAAAGGCGCGCAGACTCAGCGGGTGTTATGGGCCAGTACCAGCACCAAGAATCCCAGCTACAGCGACGTTTTGTACGTTGAAGAACTCATTGGCCAGGACACAGTGAACACGATTCCACCCGCGACTCTCGATGCCTTCCGCGATCACGGTCACCCGCGAGCCAGCCTGATCGAAAACGTCGAAGCGGCCGATCAAACCATGGACACCCTCGCCAAGCTGGAGATTTCGATGAAGGAAGTTACCGACAAATTGACCGACGACGGAGTCCGACTCTTTGCCGAAGCCTTCGACAAGCTGCTCGAAGCCGTGGAGAAAAGCTCGACACCTCAGACAACAACAAAGGTCGGCAAACAAACCTACAAGCTGCCAGAAGCGCTGGCGAATTCAGTAAAGACCAACATTAATGACTGGCGCGCATCCGGAAAAGTGCGCCGCTTGTGGCAGGGCGATGCCTCTCTGTGGACTGGCACGGACGAAGCCAACTGGCTCGGCTGGCTGAGCATTACGGAAAAACAGATTGCCAACGCCGACAACCTGCGCCGCTTGGCCGAAGAGGTTAAGCGTGAAGCGTTTACCGACATTCTCCTGCTGGGCATGGGCGGATCCAGCCTCTGCCCCGAAGTGCTCGACAAAACCTTCAACCGCATCGCAGGCTTCCCGCAGTTGCACGTGCTCGACTCCACCGATCCCGCGCAGATCAAGGCCGTCGAGAGCCAAGTGAACCTTGCAAAAACCTTATTTGTGGTTTCCAGCAAATCCGGCACCACGCTCGAACCAAACATCTACAAACAGTATTTCTTCGAGCGGCTAAAGCAAGTGGTTGGCGCAGAAAAAGCCGGCAGCCATTTCATCGCCATCACCGATCCCGGCTCCAAAATGCAGCAAGTGGCCGAAGCAGACCGGTTCCGTCACATCTTCTATGGCAATCCCAGCATCGGCGGACGCTACTCCGCGCTTTCAAACTTCGGCATCGTTCCCGCGGCCCTGATGGGGCTCGATACCGCCAAGTTTCTCGATCGCACGGAAGAAATGGTCGGAGCCTGTGCTCCCTCGGTTCCAGTCAACGACAATCCCGGAGTCGTACTGGGAACTATCTTAGGTACAGCCGCTAAGAACGGACGCGACAAGGTCACGATTATTACTTCGCCCGCCATCTTCGATCTTGGCGCATGGCTGGAACAGTTGCTGGCCGAGTCCACCGGAAAGCAGGGCCACGGCATCGTCCCGGTCGATCGCGAGGAGTTGGGAACTCCGGATGTTTACGGCAACGATCGTGTCTTTGCCTACGTGCGCTTGGATTCTGCACCGGATGCCGCACAAGACGCCAAGGTGGCGGCATTGGAGCAAGCGGGTCAGCCCGTCATACGCATCTCGCTCGCGGATATCTACGACCTGGGCCAGGAATTCTTTCGCTGGGAAATTGCAACAGCAGTTGCCGGATCCATCATCGGCATCAATGCCTTCAATCAACCTGACGTCGAAGCCAGCAAAATTGCCACTCGCAATTTGACGGCGGCATACGAGAAGACCGGTTACCTTCCTGCCGAGACACCCATCTTCGACAATGGCAGCGTCAAGCTCTTCACCGACGCCAAGAATGCAGACGTGCTGACCAAAGCCGCGGGTAATGACAAATCGCTCGCAGGCTATCTGCGCGCGCATCTCAATCGTCTTGCCGCAGGAGACTATTTCGCGCTGCTGGCCTTCATTCAGATGAATCCTGAGCATGAGGCAAGCCTGCAGGAAATTCGTCACGCATTGCGCAATAAGAAACGAGTCGCAACTTGCCTTGGATTCGGTCCCCGTTTCTTGCATTCGACTGGTCAGGCGTACAAGGGCGGTCCAAACTCAGGAGTCTTCCTGCAAGTCACATGCGACGACGCGGTCGATCTTGCAGTCCCCGAGCAGAAGTACACCTTCGGAGTGGTTAAAGCCGCCCAGGCTCGCGGAGACTTCCAGGTGCTGGCCGACCGTGGCCGTCGTGCCTTGCGAATTCATCTCGGCAAAGATCTGAAGTCCGGCCTAACCATGCTAAAGGCGGCGGTTCGTGAAGCGCTCTCGTAGCCCAAGCCTCCCGTGGGCTGCTGCCAAGGGCACGCTGTCCCTACAGTCGGCGATAAGGTCCGTTCGAATTCGCTAGAAACTATAAAAACGATTTAACATTGGCAAGGAGCACGTATGAAGTTGGGAATGGTCGGCATGGGCAGGATGGGCGCAAACATGACGCGCCGCCTGATGCGAGGCGGGCACGAAGTTGTGGTAACCGACTTGAGCTCAGACAATGTGAAGAACATCGCGAAGGAAGGCGCCATCGGTTCGGCCTCGCTCGATGATTTCGTCACTAAACTAGGAAAACCTCGCGTAGCGTGGCTGATGGTTCCCGCAGGTGGACCCACGGAACAAACAGTTCAAACTCTCGCCCAGAAGTTTCAGGCTGGCGACATTCTCATTGACGGCGGAAACTCTTATTTCAAAGACGACATTCGCCGATCCAAGCAACTCAAGGACAGAGGAATCCATTACGTCGACGTAGGCACCAGCGGCGGCGTCTGGGGCCTTGAACGCGGTTATTGCATGATGATCGGCGGACCGAAGGAAGCTGTGCAACAACTCGATCCAATTTTCAAGACTCTCGCCCCCGGCCGCGGCGACATTCCACGCACTCCCGGCCGTGACAAGATCGCAGGCACGGCCGAAGATGGATATATTTACTGCGGTCCGTCGGGCGCGGGACACTTCGTCAAGATGGTGCACAACGGCATCGAGTATGGACTCATGCAGGCATACGCCGAGGGTTTCGATATTTTCCGCAACGCCACCAGCAAGGAACTGCCAGAAGATCAACGGTACGATTTGAATCTCGCGGACATCGCCGAAGTGTGGCGCCGGGGAAGCGTAGTAAGTTCATGGCTGCTTGATCTGACTGCGATGGCTCTGGCTGAGAATCCCACGTTGTCCGAGTACACCGGCTTTGTTCAGGACTCCGGCGAGGGCCGATGGACAATCCAGGCGGCGATCGACGAAGCGGTTCCGGTCGATGTGCTCTCGGCGGCGTTGTTCACCCGCTTCCGCTCGCGCCAGGAGCATACGTTCGCGGAGAAGGTTCTCTCCGCCATGCGCCAGAAATTTGGCGGACACGTGGAGCCATCGACATCCGTAAAGAAAACGGCGTAGTGGTCTCGCTGCGACAACGTTGCTCTGTGTATTTTTCAATGTTCTTAGTCGCCAACCACAAAGGACACGAAGGTACACAAAGCAAACAAGGACGAGGGTAAAAACACAATGGCCCAGACTGAAGCTCCGCAAGCCGTTCAGCAACATCGCACCGGAAAGCCTGCGGATCCCTGCGTAATGGTGATCTTTGGAGCCGGTGGCGATTTGACCGGGCGCAAGCTCATTCCCGCCCTTTATAACCTCGCCAAGGCCGAACTGCTCTCGCGCGAGTTCGCGATCGTGGGCATGTCGCACACCGCTATGTCGAACGATCAGTTTCGACAAAAGGTCGTCGAAGACGTGAAGCACTACGCCGGCGGGGCTGTAGACCAGGACATCGTCGAGTGGTTTTGCAAGCGTTTGTACTACGTCGCAGGCGATTTCAATGACAAGAATGTTTATTCCCAGCTGAAAGATTTTCTACAGAAAGTCGATCAGGATCACACCACGCACAACAATTTCTTCTTTTACTTGGCGACGGCCCCGAGCTTTTTCGGTTCGATCGTCGAGCAGTTAGCTGTAGCCGGGCTGATGGAAGAAAACAATCAGCATTGGCGCCGGGTAATCATCGAAAAGCCATTTGGCCATGACTTGGATTCGGCGAAGACGCTGAACCTCCAACTTTTGAAGGTCGCCAAAGAAAAACAGATCTATCGCATTGATCACTATCTGGGCAAGGAAACCGTCCAGAACATTTTGGCCTTTCGCTTCGCCAATGGAATCTTTGAACCCATCTGGAATCGCCGTTACATCGATCATGTGCAAATTTCTGTAGCCGAGACCGTAGGAGTCGAGCAACGCGGCAGTTATTACGATCAGGCCGGCGCCTTGCGTGACATGGTGCCCAACCACATCATGCAATTGATCAGCCTGACTTCCATGGAGCCCCCAATCTCGTTTCACGCTGATGCCGTGCGCGATGAGCAAGCCAAGATTCTGCATGCCATTCAGCCGCTGACTTCTGAGGAAGTCCTCACCCGAACGGTTCGCGGTCAGTACGGCGCCGGAACCGTCAATGGCCAGCACGTGCCCGGCTATCGCGAAGAAAGTGACGTTCCGCCCGATTCACGAACCGAGACTTTCGTCGCTATGAAGCTGCTCATCGACAACTGGCGCTGGGCCGACGTTCCTTTTTACTTGCGCACCGGGAAGAGCATGGCCGCGCAAAATACGCACATCGTAATTCAATTCCGCAGAGCGCCGTTCATACTGTTCCGTGACACGCCGGTCGAGAACCTGATGCCCAATCAACTGGTGTTGCACATTTCTCCGGAAGAAGGTATCTCATTGCAATTTGCTGCCAAGGTTCCCGGACCGATCATGCGCTTAGGCGCGGTTGACATGAATTTCGAGTATGCCGATTACTTCGGAACCCAGCCCAGCACCGGCTACGAGCGACTGCTCCACGATTGCATGATCGGCGATCAGACTTTGTTCCAGCGCGCCGATATGGTCGAGGCCGGCTGGTGTGTCGTAAGTCCTCTGCTCGATGTCTGGAAGGCGCTGCCGCCGCGTAATTTCCCTAACTATGCCGCGGGCACGTGGGGTCCGAAAGACGCCGATGATTTGCTCGAGCGCGATGGCCGCCACTGGAGGAACTTCGAGAAATGATTCTCGCAGGCGACATCGGAGGGACGAACGCAAGACTGGCCTTCTTCGATGTGACGAACGGCAACGTCCGCCTGGTCTCCGCGTCCGTGTTTCCCAGCCGCGAATACGCCGGCCTGGACCAGATCGTCTCCCACTTCGTCGATACTTCAAAGCTGCATCCCGATGCCGCTTGCTTCGGCGTGGCTGGCCCGGTTCGCAACGGCCGGGTCGAGGCCTCCAACCTGCCCTGGGTCATCGAGTCCAAACGTCTTGCCGACGAACTCAACCTGAAGAGCACCGTTCTCATCAACGATCTCGAAGCCAACGCCTGGGGCATTGCCGCCCTGGATTCCAAAGATGTGGTTTTGCTGAATCAGGTGAAAGGAACTCCCGCCGGCAATCAGGCCGTGATTTCCGCCGGTACCGGACTCGGCGAAGCCGGCATGTATTGGGACGGCGTCAAATACCACATCTTCGCCTCCGAGGGAGGCCACGCCGATTTCGCGCCTCGCAACGAGTTGGAGATGGATTTGTTCCGCTACCTCTCCGGACGCTTTGGACACGTCAGCTACGAACGCATCGTCTCCGGCCCGGGCCTGGTAAACGTATTTCATTTCCTGCGCGACACCGGGCGCGGAACCGAGCCACAGTGGCTCACCGAGGAAATGTCACACGCCGATCCCGCTGCCGCAATTTCACGCGCCGCGCTCGCTGGCAAGTGCGCATTATGCGAACAGGCGCTTGATCTCTTCGTCTCCGTCTACGCCGCCGAAGCGGGTAATCTTGCTCTTAAGCTGATGGCCACAGGCGGCGTTTACCTGGGCGGCGGCATCGCTCCCAAGATGCTGGCCAAATTGTCTGGGCCGCTGTTCATGCACGCATTCGTCGGCAAAGGACGCATGCAGCCCCTGCTCGAAACCATCCCGGTCAAAGTCATCACCAATGACAAGACCGCTTTAATGGGAGCCGCCCGCTGCGCCGCGGCCAACGGATCTGCTTAAGTAATCCCTCATGCCCACTCCACCAGAAATCCGCATCTCGAACACGCCCGCCGACCTTTTTCAAGCGGCTGCTACAGAATTCGCCACGCTCGCTTCGAAGGCGGTTCAGAGCAATGGCAAATTCTCAGTCGCCCTTTCTGGAGGTTCAACCCCGAAAAGCCTGTACGCGCTCCTCGCAAGCGGCTCGCTCCCGAACATCCCGTGGCAGAAGGTTTTCTTTTTCTTTGGCGATGAGCGCGATGTGCCTCCAGACCATCCTGACAGCAACTACCGTATGGCTGCCGAATCCGGATTGTTCTCGAAGGTTTCGAACCAACAGGTGCTCCGCGTCCGCACGGAGGAAAAAGATGCAAACACCGCCGCTCTCGACTACGAACAAACTCTGCAGAAGTTCTTCGGACTGCGCCCTGGCGAGTTCCCGCGCTTCGATCTTGTGCTCCTCGGGCTGGGCCCCGACGGTCACACCGCTTCCCTCTTCCCCGGCACCGCCGCTCTCAACGAGAAAAGCCGGTTGGTCGTCGCCAATTGGATCGACAAATTCCACACCTACCGCATTACTTTAACGCTGCCAGTGCTCAACCGCGCCGCTTGCGTCATGTTTCTGGCAAGCGGCGCCGACAAAGCCAACATCCTTCGCGAAGTTTTAGAGAACGATAAGGCCGATTTGCCGTCGCAGAAAGTGCATCCGGCGGACGGCAGATTGTTGTGGCTGATCGATCGCGCAGCAGCCAGCCAACTCGGGTAGCATCGCGCTTCTCAAGGACCAATGGAAATCAGCCCAATCGCAGCTGGATCTTCACCGCAGTCACCCGGAAACGTGGGCCACTCTCGGTAGTGATGTCTTAGCCTCGGCGGGGCTAAATCTGCTTTCGGGCACGTCGCTGTCGCTTGGGATGTTCCAGAGGTACATGGCCGCGTAAGCTCGCCAAGGGCGCCAGGCTTCGGCTCGCCGCTCAAGCTCTCGAGCGCTTCGTAAAGACAGGGCGCGCAGCAATCCGAGGTCGCTCGAGGGAAACGCGTCGGGTTCTCCCAGTGCTCGCATGGCTACATATTGCGCCGTCCATTTCCCAATACCCGGAATTTCACACAGCCGAGCCAGGAAAACATCGGACTCCAAGATCCCCTCAAAGCTGATGTGACGGTCGCGGACCGCTCGCGCGAGAGCACGAATGGTCTCGGCGCGCGCGCCGGGCAAGCCAACCCTCACAAGCTCTGCATCGGCAAGCACCTCTGGCGCGGGGAACAAATGAGTGAGGCCGTTTCCGGCGGAAAACGCCTGTCCGAAAGTTCTGGCAATCCGGCCGGCCAGAACCGTCGCGCCTTTGACCGTAATCTGCTGGCCAAGAATCGCTCGCACCGCCAGTTCGAAACCGTTCCAGCATCCCGGCACCCGCAGCCCGGGATGCGTTGCAACTCGCTGGGCCAAGATCGGATCAGTTCTCAGACTTCGCGCGATGGCTGCCCAATCTGCGTTCAGATCAAACATAGCGCGGATTCGTTCCACAATAAAAAAGAGCGATCGAGGATTGCCAAACTGAACCCGCGCAACAAGTGCAACGTTCTCCTCGTCCAGTGAAACTTCAAAATAACCGTGGTCGCCATTCACAGAAATTGAACGCCGATAGCAGCCCATTTCCACTGCCTCTACGCCCGGCGTGGCGCGAGCAGCAAGAAACTTCAGCATCACATCCCAGTCGTAAGGCGGACGAAAACGCAAGCGGAAGAAATACTGATTCTCTGGCTGGACGAACGTCTGCCGCGCCATGCGCCGGATTTGAGTCGGAGTGCGCTTATACACTTTACGGATGCCGGCATTGAATCGCCGTACGCAGCCGAAACCGGAAGCCAGTGCGACCTGGCTCATCGGCAGACTCGTCTCGTCGATGAGCTTCTTGGCAAAGTGCAGACGGCGCGTCTGCGCCACAGCCAGAGGCGTCGCTCCCAAATGCCGTAGAAACAGCCGGCGAAGGTGACGCGAACCCACGCCTAGACGCTCGGCAAGAACTTCTACGCCACCGTCTTCAAGACCACTCTCGCTGATGAGCCGCAGGGCACGCGAAACCGTATTCGGAGTTCCCAACCATGCCGGAGTTCCCGGCGAGCATTCCGGCCGGCACCGCAGACAAGGGCGAAAACCCGCTTCCTCCGCAGCCGCGGCGCTCGGAAAGTAACGGACATTTTTCTCTTTGCAGGTGCGTGCCGGACAAATCGAGCGGCAATAAATCCCGGTCGTGAGTACGGCAATGAAAAACTTGCCGTCGAAACGCGCATCGCGCGACAGTCGGGCCCGGGAACACACCTGCAAATCCAGATTCATACTTTTCAAAATGATGATAGTCGATCCCACGGAACAAAGTGGACGTTTTCGGACCGCAATCAAAACTCGTTGAATTCGCAATTTCGAGTATAAAACCGGGCGCGCTCGCTTCCGTCAAATTTCAGCGGCCGCAAACGTCCGACGCGCTGGCATCTATGTCGACTGACGAGGACCTACGCCGCGAGTTTGCTCTTCTTGCCGGCAAAACAGTCGCGCTGATGAAGGAGCAGACCGCAGCTTCCGCCCTTCGATTCCCAACAATCCAATCAGGAGGAACCATGCAATCCAGGATATTGACCTGCATCGCTGCCGTGGCCGTATTCGCCGTGTTGACGCTTCCGTCTGCCGCGCAGAATCGGCAAACGCCGCACAAACAGCGCTACTCCGTCACGAATCTAGGTACACTCGGCGGCACGTTCAGCGCCGGCAATGGCATCAACAATCGCGGATGGGTAACCGGTGCTGCCACGCTGGCGAATAACACAGAACACGCTACCTTCTGGACCGACGGCCTGACTTTCGACCTCGGCACGCTAGGTGGCCCAAACAGTTCCGTGCCCTTCCCGATCAAAGACGATCGTGGCGTCGTCGCAGGTATATCAGATACGGCCACCATGGATCCCGCGCACGAAAACTTTTGCGCCTTCGGCGACGGCTATGAATGTGAGGCGTTCCTGTGGCGCAATGGCGTAATGGCCGAACTCCCCAACTCGCTAGGCGGCAATAACAGCCGCGCTGCCGGCGCCAACAATCACGGCCAGATCGTCGGCTGGGCCGAGAACACGACTCAAGACCCAACCTGCATTTCGCCGGCTGTTTACCAATACAAACCCGTCGTTTGGGGACCGAAGAATGGCAAGATGCAAGTTCTTCCCACACTTTCCGGTGACCCCGATGGTGCCGCCGTGGCCATCAACAACCAGGGCCAGATCGTGGGCATCTCCGGCCCTTGCGGGGACGATGATGGAATGGGCGCCGCTCACCCCGTACTCTGGCAAAACGGCAAAGTGACGCAGCTCGCAAGTTTCGGAGGCAAATATTTCAACACTGCTGCCGCCATCAACGAGAAAAGCCTGATCGCGGGTTGGGCCGACTTGGCCAACGACACAGCTCTGTGCGTGCCCGCCTGCCACGCGGTCCTTTGGACCACAAGCGGCGGATTCAAAGATCTCGGCACGCTTCCCGGGGATCTAAACAGCCTGGCCTACGGCGTCAACGAACAGGGTCAAGTGGTAGGCCAATCGATCGGCGCCAATGGAAACACTCGCGCCTTCATCTGGCAAGACGACGTAATGACTGACCTCAACTCTCTCGTCCCGCACGGCTCGCAAGCTTTAGCCTACGCCGGGGACATCAACGATCGCGGTGAAATTACCGGTGGTTCCTGCGTCAGTTCCAACGGTAGCTGCGCCGCTACCAGCGCAACCACAGCATTTCTCGCGACCCCAAGGCATGACGCGCGATAAACACAGGCCGTAGGCTGTTGCCTCAAGAGGGTAGGGAAATTCCCTGCCCTCTTATCGAGCAAGGTCCGCAAACGTCCAACATGATTGGTCGAAAGAGCCTATCGTGATTGCACTCGGTGCAGGAGAATAACTCTGTCATCTGACGGAGCCTGACAATAAGCGCCGGACTGCGAGGAGACGATTGTGAACCCATCGAACCGAGCCGAAGCAACCCAGATTTCGTTTGATCGACGACCATTTCAATTTCTCAAAGGAGGATTGTCGATCGGCCTCCTCGCTGCAATTGCTGTCACCGCCGCGCATGCATCCTCTGCCGACGACAAGAAAACCGTCGCCGACCTCGACACCCAATACCAGGCAGCGGTAAAAAAGAACGACGCGACCACCATGGATCGTATTTTGGCTGACGATTTCACGTTGGTGACAGGCTCCGGCAAGATTTATAGCAAGGCTGATTTGCTCAACGAAGCGCGCGGCGGCCAAATCGTCTATGAACATCAAGAGGACACGGCGCAGACCGTCCGCGTCTGGGGCGATACGGCGGTCGTCACCGCCAAGCTCTGGGAGAAAGGCACGGAAAACGGAAAGCCAATCGACTATACGGTGTGGTTCAGCGACACCTACGTGCGCACTCCAACCGGATGGCGCTACGTCTTCGGCCAGTCCTCGTTACCGTTGCCAAAGACTCAGTGAGTGAGAGGAAAACTCAACATGAACTCAATCACTCGATGGCTGAAGGTCGGCGGTGTCTCGGCTGTGGTTCTCTTTGTCGGAATTCAGGGCGTAGCCACCGTCTCCATTCCTCATGCACAGTCCGCAACCGAAGCTGCCAAACCTGCTGCGTGCGCAGCACCCGAGCATCGGCAGTTCGACTTTTGGCTTGGCGATTGGGACGCATTTGATTTCGACAACCCCGCAACCCAGGTCGCGCGCACTCGGGTCGATCTCATCCTCGATGGCTGCGTCCTGCTGGAGAACTACGAAGGCGCGGACGGACACAAAGGTCAGAGCTTCAGCGTTTACGACGCGTCCAGAAAAGTTTGGCACCAGAGTTGGGTAACCAATCGAGGCGAAGTGCTGGTGATCGAAGGCAAGTTTGAAGCTGGCGAAATGGTTCTAAGCGGAATCGATCACGCGAAGGCCGGGCAGCCGATGGTTCGCGGCGAGTGGAAGCCAATGACCGGCGGCGTGCGCGAGACCGCTGTGACCTCAACCGATGGCGGCAAGACTTGGCAGCCGTGGTTCGATCTCGTGTTCCGTCCCCATAAGCCGTAGTCGAGACGCTGCAAAGAATGCACTTACGACCACAGGATGTTCCACGTGGAACACTTCTCTTAATAAGACGCTGATCTGAGTGTGCTTTAGAACACAGGGACGAGGTTGTGTTTCTTCTGGTAGAGCTGACGGTCGACTGCGCGGAGCACGTCCTCAACTTCGCTGCCGGTTACATAGGCCGCGATGCCCCAGCTGAATGAGAGCTGATAGCTCTTGCCGCTGCTGAGGTTCCATTGCTCGAGGGCGCGGTGCAGGCGGCGGATGGGAAAATCGGAGTCTTCCTCGCTGGTGTCGGGCATGACGACGAGAAATTCATCCCCGCCCTGGCGAAAGACAATGTCGCCACCGCGAAAACAGATGTTGAGTAGCTTGGCAAACTCTCTTAGCACCATGTTGCCTTCGACGTTCCCCATCTTGGAATTGATGGCGCGGAAACCGTCGAGGTCGATGGTCAGGAAGGTCAGATGACTGGACAGACGATTAGCGCGCGCCACTTCCCGGGGAATCATTTCGTTCATGGCGCGCCGGTTCAAGAGCTGGGTTAAGGGATCAATGAGCGAAAGACTTTCCAGCCGCTCGTTCAGTACCAGTTCGCTGATCAGCG
>Ga0116219_10000520_pt1 | contig 39879 bp, 34 predicted proteins | sample Sb_taG_4_FD_91019 | JGI IMG/M metagenome (GOLD analysis project Ga0116219, IMG submission 91019) | Peat soil microbial communities from Weissenstadt, Germany - Sb_50d_6_BS metaG | ecosystem: Environmental > Terrestrial > Soil > Wetlands > Peat | place: Germany: Weissenstadt | collected 2010-09-21 | reverse complement strand
GTGGTACAGCAAATTACGAAACCTCCCGAGGTAGTGACGCTGATATCGCCGGACGATATTCCTCCGCTGTCGCCTTCGAAGACTCAGTCGGGCGGCGGTGGCGGTGGTGGTGATCGCGATAAGTTCCAGGCGTCGAAGGGTAAGCTGCCTAAGCTGTCGATGGAACAGATCACGCCGCCCATGGTGGTCGTGCGCAACGATCATCCGAAATTAGCGGTTGAGCCTACAATCGTGATTCCGCCGGAAGTTCATCTGGCGATGAACAACATGCCGAACCTGGGGGATCCGATGTCGCACTTGCCCTCGGGGCCGCCTTCGAATGGTACGGGGTCAGGAGGCGGAATTGGTTCTGGAAATGGCGGCGGCGTGGGTTCGGGCGAGGGACCTGGATTTGGTCCGGGCCACGGTGGCGGCACGGGTGGTGGGGCATTCAAAGTAGGTGGCGGGGTGTCTGCGCCTAAAGCGATTTATGCGCCTGATCCGGAGTACTCGGAAGAAGCGCGCAAGGCGAAGTATCAGGGGACCTGCGTTCTGTGGCTGGTCGTCGGTCCGGACGGTCGGGCACGCGAGATTCGCGTGGCTCGTACGTTAGGTCTTGGGCTGGATGAGAAGGCGATGGAAGCGGTGAAGACGTGGAAGTTTGAGCCGGCAATGAAGGATGGCAAACCGGTCGCAGTGCAGATCAACGTGGAAGTGACTTTCCGGTTGTATTGATTTGACTTTATTTTGATGAAAGCGGCCGCGAGAAATCGCGGCCGTTTTGCTTTTGTGGGCTCGGACGGCTCGGTCGCGCAGAGTTCGGATCACGGCTCTGGAGCATGCGGTTCTGTTTCGTAGCGCAGGACTGCCAGGTGGAGCATCGCCCGTTTTGTGAAGCCGAGACGCTCGTAAACTTCAATGGCACGAGTGTTCTGCGGAAGGACATGCAGAAAAGGCAGTTCGCCACGGTTGAAGATGCGTTCCATCAGCATCCGAATCAATTCGCTTGCGTAGCCTTTACCGAGATGGTCCGGATGCGTGCACACCGCGCTGATTTCGGTGTAGCCCGGAAGCCGTAGGCGCTCTCCAACCATCGCCGCTAAAATCCCGTTACTGCGGATTCCAAAATAGTCGCCCATCTCGCGGGTTCGTGCGCCAAATGGTCCTGGCTTCGTCAGCTTAGTAAGCGCGAGCATTTCAGGTACATCGGCTTGGGTTAGTGGAATGAAGTCCGCTCTTTTTGGTTTTCCATTTGCGTTGGCCGCAGATGCGCAGGAAGTCCGATTCTCGCAGAGCATCTGCAGGAGCGGGCCGGTGTTGACAATGGACCACGAGCCACGCGGGTTTGGAGGTTCCTGCAAGAAAAGGCCAATCCGTTCGTCGGGTTGCAGCAAGGCGGAGAGAGAATTGTAGTTCTCCGGAGTCTGCTCGGGGAATCCCGCAAGCACGCTTATTTCGTGAGGAAACTTTCGCGCGGTGTTGCGGGTTTCGGCGAAGCGCGCGTGAGCGCTGATGAGGGACTGCCAAATGGGATTATCGAGCGGATGCATAATGCGCGGTCAGATTACTTTCTGGGAACGCGGTCGTCTATCCGAATCTTGCGTCGAACTCGAAGCGTGATACAGATGCTTCATCTGCAGTTAGATGAAGAGATCACTCGGCAAGATCCACGTGCTGCACATCCTCGATGGGATGCCCGAGGAACTGCGCGCCGAGGCGGCGAAATTTCTCGGCTGAATCGGTAGCGAAACATTTCAAGCGAGGCAACTTGCGGCGCTCAGGTTCAGGCGCGGCGGGCAGCGGTGTGCGGCGCAATAGCCTGCCCACGGCATCGGCTGTGGCGTCGGCGGAGTCGACAATCTTCACATGCTTGGGGGCGACCTTATGCAACACGGGCTGAATCAGCGGGTAGTGGGTGCATCCCAGCAGAAGCACGTCGGCATGCTTGAAGTCGTCGGCGAAAGCTTCTTTCAGATAAATGCGAGCCACCTCTTCGGTCACAGGATGGTCGATCCAGCCCTCCTCGACGAGCGGGACCAGCAGGGGGCAGGCTTTTTCTTTAGCCTCGACTCCTCGAGTTTCCAGCGCCTTCAAGTATGCGTGACTGCTGACGGTGGCTTCGGTGCCGATGACAACGACCTTCTTGTTCTCACTGGCGCCGGCGGCACGCTCCGCTCCAGGTTCGATCACGCCCACAACTGGAACGCTGGCTGCCTGGGTGATTTTGTCGAGCGCCAGAGCCGTCGCCGTGTTGCAGGCGATGACGAGAGTTTGTGCGCCCTGTTGCTCGAGATAATGCGTGGCTCCAACCGCGTATCTGGCCACGGTTTCCGTGGACTTCGAACCGTAGGGCAAGCGTGCAGAATCGCCAAAGTAGAGGTAGTCGGCATCGGGGATCAGCCGCAGCAAGGCTTTGAGGACGGTCAGGCCTCCAAAGCCGGAATCGAAAACGCCGATGCAGGTTCTGCGGTTGGTCATGAAGAGGTTTAGGTGTGCCGCTCGGAGTTTGCTGAAGAAACGCTGGCAAAGTCTCTGGTCCTACCGCAGCATGGACCCGGAGGAATCGGCGCGCCGTGCGGGCAGGTGCGCGGGTGGCCCAGGAATGCGCAGATCTTGTCGGTGGCTTCGGGAGAGAGGATGTGCTCGAACTTGCAGGCTTGTTGTTCGATTTCGGTCTCGCTGTCCATGGCAAGGCTGTCGGTGAAGAGGCGCTCGGCGAGGCGATGGCGGCGGATGATGTCGGCGGCGCGCTGACGGCCGCGGGGCGTGAGTTCGACAATCATGCTGCCATCGCCGATCGAGACTCCGGTCGGCTTCAGGGCATCGTGGCAGGGATTGATGAACGGTTTGTGGTCGTGCGGTTCCGGCGGATGCGGAGTCGCAGTGACCAAGCCCAGATCGATCATTTTTTCGATCGCGATACTTACTGGTAGCGCTCCATGCACTTCCATGCGGCCGACTTCGGCGATCTCGCCATGTTCGGCCAACGCCCAGAGTTCTTCGAGCACTTCGTCGAATTGTTCTTCATCGGCCATGGCGAAGACTTCCTGGGCTGCAATCTTGCCGTGGTGCAATTCGATGCGGCGATCGGCAAGGCGGGCAACCACGGGGTCGTGGGTGACCATGACGATGGTTCGTCCTTGTTGATGCAGTTCGCGCAGCAGACGCAGGACGATTTCTTCGTTTACGGCGTCGAGGTTTCCGGTGGGCTCGTCGGCAAGCACGATTTTGGGGTCGTTGATCAACGCGCGGGCGATGCACACACGTTGCTGTTCGCCGCCGGAGAGTTGGGATGGAACGTGATGGGCACGATCCTTCAACCCCACTCGCTCGAGCGCTCCGAGCGCTTCCTGTTCGTCCGTCATGCTATGGAAGTATTGGGCAAGCATCACGTTTTCGAGGGCGGTCAGGTAGGGAATCAGGTGGAACTGCTGAAACACAAAACCAATTTTTTCGGCTCGCACGCGATTGAGTTCGCCTGGAGAAATACGGGCCACATCTTCGCCGTCAAGCCAAATCTCGCCGGAAGTGGGACGATCAAGACAGCCGATCAGATTCACCAGCGACGACTTGCCCGAACCAGACGGGCCCATAATTGCGATCCACTCACCGGGATCGACGTTGAGGGAGAAACTGTCGAGAGCGCGGATGACGCCGCCGTTGGCCTCGGCCTTCGCTGGATATAGGCGGCTGACGTCTTTCAGCTTGATCATCTTACTCCCCTCTCAAGATCATAGCGGGTTGCACGCGGCGCAGCAGAAAAATCGGAAGCACGGCGGAAATCAGTGCTATAGCGATGCTGCCCACGAAGATGACAGGTAACACGTTGAAACGCGGCACTACCGGCGCATGGAAGTTTACGCGGCCGATCCAGGCGGCGACTGCGACGCCGACGCCGAATCCGACGAGGGCTCCGACTGCTCCGAGAGCGGCGGCTTCGGCGGCGAAGAATCCGCTAATCAGGGTTTCTGATGCACCCAGAGCCTTCATGATGGCAAAATCGCGGCGCCGATCGAAGACCCATCCGATCAAGGTAGAGAGCACGCACAGAGCCGCGGTTGCGATGATCAGCACAGCGGATGCGGCCAGAGTGGCACGAGTTTTTCCGAGCACACGCGCTTCACCTTCCATGATCTGACGGATGGGGTGGACCTCCGCAATGGGTATGGCCCCTTGCAGTTTCCCAACAAGAGCGCTGACCTCTTCGGGCGAACCAGAAGAAGCAATCTCTATGGTCGACGGTTGTACTCCAGTCCAGCTTTCGAAATCCTTCAGTGAAAGATAAAGTCGGCTGTCCTCTGCTGCGCCGGTTCGCAGCGTTCCGGCAGGGTTGAGGTGAATCGTGCGCGACTGAAAGCTGAGATCGAACGGCCTTCCTTGCGGGCTTACCACGGCGGCAGCACGCGTGCCGAGTAGAGCATCCTGGGGGCCAGTGGGCCAGGCAGTGACTGACCACCAGCTATCCAACTTGCGGACTTGATCGAGGTCGGTTCCGGAGACGACCACCGACTGACCATCCGATGTTCGCGCCACGACGTAGGCGAAGGGCACAGCGAGACCGCGTCCGGCAAGTGCGGAGTCGACCCTGTTGAGAGCATCGGCGGGAAGCGCCTGGCCATCTTTCCCAACCACTACGATGTTGGCACCGTAGTTGCGGAATTCCTTGCGGAGCTTGGCTTGCACGTCCACGTAGAGATTGAGCATGGCGGTGGCTACAGCGGCAGCGACCACCATCGCCAGCAGGGCAGAGGCGGCGCGTCCGCGGCGAAGCGCGGCGGCTCGTATCAGCATGCGCAGGAACATCGAGGTATGAGGCTTGGCTGCGCGGCGGTTGATCAGATCCAAGTTTCGGCCTGAACTCACGCTTCACCTCGCAGCGCATAGACGGGATCAAGTTTCACTGCGCGTCGAATTGCCATGGCGCTGCCGGCGAAAGTAACGGTCACGGCGATGGCCAGGATGACGGGAAAAAGAACCGGCTCGATGGTGATTGTGGAATCGAAAATGGAGCGGCCGATCTGACGGGCCAGCACGGCTCCGCCGGCGAAACCTGCGACGCCACCGATCAGCGCCAGGAGCAGAGCCTCTGCGAAGAACACGGCTGCGACTGAGGCACTGCCTGCACCCAACGCCCTCATCAGGCCGACTTCGGTGCGCCGCTCAAAAATGGCTGTGGCCATGGCGGCGGACACGGCGAGTGCGGATGCAAACAACGCCGCCAGCGTCACCAGGAGCATTAAGCCTTTAATGCGAGAGAGCACCGTGCCTTCGTTCTGCGCGATCTGACGAATCTGTTCCGCGTGGGAATGAGGAATCGCCTCCTGCAACTGGTAAGCGATCGAGGCTACATACGGAGAGCAATACCAACGATCGAACATTTCCGGATTCATCGATTTGGGATCACGACGGGACAGCGCGTCCTCGGGCTTAGTGAGCGCGCTCACGTAGAGGCGACGGACGGCTCCCGGCTTGCCAAGAATTTGTTGGGCCAGTGCGAGGGGAGCGACAATTTGATTGTCTTCCGCTCCGCCAGTTGAAAGAATGCCGGCGATGCGATGTTGGTAGCCATCGATTTCGATTTCTTCTCCCGCCTTGCGACTGAGTTTCGCGGCAAGGCCTTCGCCTAGTAACACGTCGGACGAGTTGTCGTCGGGCCACACTCCTTGCACTTTCCACCAGGGATGCGTGATGCGTACGCCAGTAACAAACTCTTCTTTACCGAAAGTGAGCCGCTTCGAGAAGTAGGTTCCAAGCAGAGTGAGACTCTTCGCATCAGCGTTATCACCCACGCGGACGCCTACGGGGAGCATGGGAGCGAATCCGACGATATTGTGATGCCAGAATGTGCCTCTAATTTTAGGTAGGTCAGCTTCGTTGAGATAGGCGCCGTCGCTGGGCGGTTTGAGATCTACTCCTCCGATTTGAACATCCAGAGTATCTTCTTGTGGAGTGACGACCAGGTTAGCGCCATAGGTGCGCAGTTCGCGGCTGATCTTGTCGCCAATGTCGGTGGCGACGGCGATCATTGCGGTGGCTACACCCACGCCCAGAGTGATCGCAACTCCGGCCAGCAATTTGCGCCGTTTTTGCCGGCGAAACGATTCATACACGAGGCGTCCGAACATGGCTTATTGCTGGAACATGTGGCTCTTGGCCGCGATGTCCGCCTCCTGAATGATGACTGCGTCGGAGGTGAATTGCGCTTTTAGAGGCACGGGATTGCATCCGCCGGGCATTCCGACCGATTGCGGGTTAATCGGCGCGGCGCAGTTCTTGCAAACCACTCCGTTCGGTCCCTTATAAAAGCCCACGGCGCCGCAGATTTCACAGGCATCCAGAACTGTGGCAATCTTGCCATCCGGCTTTTGATAAAGCCAGAAACGGACCGTGGCGCCATTTTCTTGAGCAGCGAAGCGATGCAGGTCGCCGTCCTGGACTTGCGTCAGCGGAATGCTGACTTGGCCGTTCACAAATGTGACTTCGGTTGCTGGCGACAGTGCGCTCACGCTCTTCGTATAAATGAATTCGGCAGTGACGAGAAGGATGAAGACAAACGAACTGGCATAAACGGAGACCATCCAGAGACGCTCGCGGCGGGCACTCCAAACTGCTTTCCGTTTTTCCGCGGCGGAGGTGAATACCGTTCCGGCTTCGCGGCGCTTGACTTCGAACAGCACCATGAGCGCAGCCAGGGCGAGAATCGTAATGAAAAAGAACAGATCGTTGCGGACGATCGGGCCGATGATCGCCATCTCCGTCTTCGAAGACGGCAGGACGCCATTTTCAGAAAGCTCATGCAGGCCAGAGATCACCAGTTGGGCGGCCACGAAGAATAGAATCACCGTGGTCACGCGGAAGAATTTGTGCAGGTTAATGCGAACGCTGCCTTTGACGAACATTATGCCAAATACGACTGCCGCGATCACACCCAGAAAGGTTCCCAGGAAGCTGAGCAGTTCGGTCGAGTTCAGGGAGACAGCGGAGAGAATGAGGACGGTTTCCACACCTTCACGCAGCACCATGAGAAAGACAAAGGCGAAAAGCCCGAACCATGCGTTCGTGCCAGCCAGCAAACTGACCTTGCCCTCGATTTCTCCTTTGAGCTTGCGGCCCGTCTTCATCATGAAAATGATCATGGTGATGACGAAGAAGGCAGCGGCCAGCATGACCCACCCTTCGAAAATATCCTGATTCCATTGGGTGCGGGAAAGCAGGGCTGCGACTCCCAGGCTGCCAACGAAAGCGGAAATCAGCGCCGCATAGACGGATTTGCGGAGCTCCGGCCGATCGATTTTAGCCAGATACGCGAGGGTAATGCCGACAATCAGGGCGGCTTCGACCCCTTCTCGCAACGTAACGATGAATGCTTCTAACATCTGAGAAATGCCTCTATTATTGAAGAACGATATTGAAAATGAATTTCAATTTCATTATCTAGGATAGTCTTTTGGTTCTCGGGCCGTCAACGCGCCGAATCACCGGCGCGTGTGATCTGAATCACGCAACCCTTCGTTAGATGCCGCCGCCAAGCCGCGAACTACAAATGTTTGAGGAAAGCCTTGGCTTGGTCCAAGTAAGGGAAGAGTTTCTCTTCCGCCTGAAATTCGTTGGAATGCACGCAGCGCCGACTGCCGCGCAGTTTCACGGGATGCTTCAAGTGCAGCATTTCGTGATAGACGATGTACTCGACCGCGTAGCCGGGAACCCGCGGGTGATCGAAGACGCGACTCACGACGATGGCATTGTGAGCGGGATCGTAATGGCCGAGGCGGTTGCGGGCGTGATCGCGGCTCCACGTCATCTGCGGTCGGGCGAGTAACCCATAGAAGAATCGCTGGTTTAGCTCGTCAAAAATGTGCTCCAGATTGTAGGTTCGGCCCTCGGCGCCCTCGATTCGCTTGCGTCCGCGCATTTGGCGAACGAGGTGAGCTTTGTTGGTGATGTCCCGACCCGAAATATAGCGGCGGTATCGGGTCGAATGCACTCGCTCAATGGGTTTGCGGTACATCTTAGCTAACAGAATGTGAGCGATTGCCCGTAACACCGCTTCGGGCGCGCCTTCCAGCAAGTCTGAAAGGCGAACGAACAATTTGCCCTCGCGCATGCGAATGGTGTTGTTGATGTTCACGAAGGCAAAGAAATCCACCGTCAGTTCCGGTATTGGAGCTCGTGGGCGCAGTTCACGATAGATTTCCTCGAAGATTAGGAGAAGACTGTTGCTCACCTTGCGGCTAGAGTAGCACGGAGGAGTTTCATTTTTTCTTGTGCTTGGCTGCTTCTTCTTGTTCACTTAAGAGTTGCCGGTGCTCCTGCACGCTGCTGTCGATGGTATCGAGCACGTTGGATAGCAGGAAATCGTATTGTTTGGCCTCGTCCTTGTTTGTGTCGGCTGAGCTTTTCAAGGCACGCAGCTTGGCTTGAAATTCGTTGTCGGCTTCAATCACGCCCTTCAGCGGTTTTCGCAGGTCCGACTTTCGACCCACAAAGGTATCGATGTTGTCGTTCAACTCGTCATAGACGTCGAGAAAGTCTTGCAGCCGGTCGTGGGTTTGTTGAGCGCGATCGGTGATTTTGGGATCGGCACGCATTTGTTCGAGCGTGGTCAGACGGGTGCGGGCAAACAGAATGTAGAGCTTAAGCCGTTCAGCAGGATCTTGCGCAGCGTCGCGCAACTGGTCAGCTTCGATCGGATTGAGCGGGTCGCGACGTCGCTGCGCCCACGCGCTCGAGAGCAGTAACATGGCCAACAGCAGGCGAGCGAGCTTGCCCGAGGTAGAAATCATTTTCCCTTGCCAAACATGTGGGATAGAAGATCGGTGCGCAGGCTCTCCATGCGATCCGCGGCGGCTTGCACCGGCGCCTGATCGTCGAAGTTCAAGCTGCGTTTGATGTCGCGCAACTTGGCGGCCATCTTTCTGAAGTCGATCTCCGTATTTTTGAGCCTCTTGCCCGACTGGATAGAGGCGTCATGCGCCTTTTCCGAGTACGTCACGATATCTTTGACCGCGGCCTGGGCGTCCTGCACTTTCCCGGCGGTGTACAACTCGTCAGCAGCCTTCAGTTGGCGCTCGGCGATTTCGACGCATAAAGCGGGACGGTCCTCGACTCGCGCTGATTCTTCCCGTGCGATCAGCTCCTGAAGAGTCTCCGCCTTGTAGGCGAAGGCCAGGAATGAAGTCGTCAGAAGAACCGCGATAGTGAGATTCCGGGAACGCATATTATTTCTTGGGCTCGATTGCGATCAGGCGATGCCGGGCTTGCCATTCCTGATCAGGATATTGTCCGTTTGCCAGTTCCAGAAATCGATGATAATTCTGCGCAGCCATTTTATAGTCGCGCAAGTGATCGTAGGCGCTGGCGCGAAGAAAATAGCTGACGGGAATCTCCGGTAAAAACTTGGCCCGCGCATCGGCTGCCTTGATTGCAAGTTCGTAGTTTTTGTTCTCATCGGCCGCCGTGGCCAAGTCGCCATACGCGGCGCCGAAGTCGGGCTTGAGCTTGACCGCCGTCAGCAGCTCTTGTTGCGCTTCAGGATACTTTCGCTCTCTCAGAAACACTACACCCAGACCATGATGCAGCTCAGCGTCATTCGGGTTGGCAGCCAGCAACGAGTGGTATTGCGTCTCGGCCAGATCGTATTTCTTGCTTGCGGCGTACAAATCCGCCAAATCGCGCTGCACGCTGGAATTTCCGGGATCAAGTTTCAACGCGCCTTGCAGTTCGTTGATCGCGTCATCGTTCTTCCCGATGACGACAAGGATGCGACCGAGTTGCATGCGGGCGGACACGTCTTCAGGGTGTGCCACGATGATCTTGCGCAGGACCAGATCGGCTTCCCCAAAGCGCTGTCCGCGCATGTAAATATTTGCCAAGCCAGTCAGGGCGTCGCCGGAATTAGGGTCGATGGCCAGCGCCTGCTGGTACTCTTGCTCGGCATCGGCGAAACGGTTTTCCTTTTCCTGCAACAGCGCGGCCGAGAGATGAGGCTCCGGATCCTTGGGCTCAAGGGCAGCGGCCTGCTTGTAGGCTTCGACGGCTTCGTCGGGTTTGCTGTTCTCAAGCACATGGGCCAGGGACAACCAGGCGCGCGCATGGCCTTCGTCTATGTTGGCGGTAGGCGTTAGAGTGGTGGCAGCGCGCAGAAATTGCTCGGCGTCGGGTTGGCTCGTTTTCGCCAGCATGAGTCCGAGATTCAGATTTGACTCGAAAACCTCCGGCTTGGCGGCCACTGATTTGCGGTATGCCGCAATCGAATCAGGAACGTTTCCCATCCGGTTGTACACAAATCCCAAGTCAAACCAGGCTTGAAAGTTTCCCGGGTCGGTGACGAGTGCCTTTTTGAGCAACGATTCGGCGGACGCATCGTCTCCTTTTTGGATAGCGTTCTCGGCCTGTGTGAGCTCGGGTGGGCTGGACGAATCCTGGTCGACCACTTTGTGATGACGCACCGTCTGGCCGGTGTTCTGAGCGAAAGTCATCCCGCCGAGGCAGAACCCCAAAACCAGCAGGATAATCCGAGTTCGCTTACTTGCCCCCATCTCGTGACGACCCATTTCCGTTCAATATACCTGCCAGAAATTTCCCCGTGTAGGACATCGGCAGGCGGGCAATAACTTCTGGCGGTCCCGCACCAACGATGTAACCACCACGCTCGCCGCCTTCGGGGCCGAGATCAATTACCCAATCCGCGGTCTTGATCACTTCCAGGTTGTGCTCGATCACCAGAATCGAGCCTCCTGCATCGATTAGACGGCGAAAGGCGGAGAGCAGTTTGCTGATATCGTCAAAATGCAGTCCCGTGGTCGGCTCATCGAAAATGTACAGGATGCGCTGCTTCCGGCACGGCTGGTCTCCAGCGCTTCGCAGGCGGTTGGCCTCGCGTGCTGCGGGCTGCAAGTGAGCCGCCAACTTCATGCGCTGCGCCTCCCCGCCTGAGAGGGTCGTGGCCGACTGTCCCAGCCGCAAATAACCAAGGCCAACTTCCTCCAGCGTGCGGAGTTTCTCCACGATCTTGGGTGCGGCGGCGAAGAATTGCAGCGCTTCCTTTACGGTTAGGTTCAGCGCTTCGTGGATGTTCTTTCCGCGATACCGAACCTCCAAAACCTGCGGTTTGTAGCGCGCCCCTTTGCACTCTTCGCAAATGAGTTCTACGTCCGCCAGGAACTGCATTTCCACGGTGACAGTTCCGTCGCCCTGGCAGGTCTCGCAGCGTCCGCCGGGAATGTTGAAGGAGAAATGCCCAGCGGTAAAGCCGCGCTTCTTGGCTTCGGGCAGGGAAGCAAATAGATCGCGGATGCCGTCGAAAGCTTTGATGTACGTAACCGGATTGGAACGCGGAGTGCGTCCAATGGGAGATTGATCGACGAGCACAACCTCGTCGATGAACTCCGCGCCTTCTACGCCGTCCCAATGAGAGGCCGCCACGGGATCGCCGTTGGGCTGCTTTTTTGCCGCGGACAATGCCTGGTAGAGCACATCGTGCAGCAGTGTGGACTTACCGGAACCGGAGACGCCGGTAATGGCCACGAGCATCCGCAGCGGAACTTCGAGATTGATAGCCTTTAAGTTGTGGGCGCGAGCGCCGCGAATCTTAATCTGCTGCGGTCCGGGTTGGCGGCGCGAGCTTGGTATCTGGATGTGCAGTTCTTCCGATAGGTAGCGTCCGGTAAGTGACGCCGGCATTTTCTGAATTGCATCGTAGGTGCCCGTCGCGATCACCTTGCCACCGTTCTCGCCAGCGCCCGGGCCGAGGTCGAGAATTGTATCGGAAGCCTGCATTACATCGCGGTCGTGCTCGACTACCAGAATCGTGTTCCCCAGGTCGCGCAGATTGTGCAGGATCTTGATGAGGCGATGCGTATCCCGGCTGTGCAATCCGATGGACGGTTCATCCAGCACGTAAAGCGTTCCCACAAGACGCGAGCCCAGCGAGGTTGCCAGTTGAATGCGCTGCGCTTCGCCGCCCGACAAGGTGGACGCCAGCCGGTCAAGGGTCAGATATTCCAGCCCCACTTCGTTCAGGAAGCGGAGGCGCTCGCGAATCTCCAGCAGCAACCTTTCGGCGATGCCTTTTTCCTGGTCAGTCAATGCAAGCGCTTCAAAGAACGTCGACGCGGCTTCGACCGTCATGCGGCATACGTCGCAGATATTTTTATCATTTATCTTCACCTGCCTTGCTTCTGTGCGCAGGCGGGCGCCGTTGCAGGTGGAACAGACCGAATATCCCCGGTAGCGGCTTAGAAATACGCGGACGTGCAGCTTATATTTCTTTCGCTCCAGGTACTGAAAGAACCCCCGCACTCCCAGAAAACGCCCTTCGCCTTCAATGATCAGCCGCTGATGCTCAGGATCGAGTTCGTTCCACGGCACATCGAGCAGGATGTCCGTTTCGCGGGCAAAGCGCTTCAGGTCGGTAAACAGCGAGCGGTATTTGGGCTTGGTCCAGGGCTCGATTGCTCCTTGATTGAGGGTCAGGGATTTGTCGGGGATTACGAGGTTCAAGTCAAAGTCAATCGTGTTTCCAAATCCCTGGCAGCGCGGGCACGCACCGTATGGGTTGTTGAATGAAAATAACCGCGGTTCCGGCTCCTCGTAGCGGATGTTACAAACCTTGCATTCGAAGCGTTGCGAGAAACGCAATCGTTCGGAAGCTTGTTCTTCGCGAGAGGCCGTTTCGAAGATCACTTCGCCCGATTCGCGATAACTGATTTCAACGGCATCAACGATTCGCGCGCGGGAGTCTGCCGAAACCACCAGGCGATCTACGAGCAGAAAGACCGGTTCGGCAAAATTAATATTCAGCAAGGACTCGGGTGTGGAAAATTCGAATATCTGTCCAGCCTGATAGAGGCGGTTAAATCCGCGGGTACGCAGATCGAGCAGACGGCTCTTGAGTTGTTCGGACGGAAGTTTACTATCGTCGGTCTTTGCTTTCTTCTTGCCCTTGCGCTTGGTTGTCGCTGCAAGCGCATCCGCACTACTCGTGGCTTGCGTCGCACTCTGCAGCGGGAACAGCACATTCAGCCGCGTGCCCTCGTTCAACCTCATTAAGGCATCGGCAACCTCGTCCACTGTATCTTTCTTAACCTGCTGACCGCACTGCAGGCAGTAAGTACGGCCGACGCGGGCGAAGAGCAAGCGTAGATAATCGTAGATCTCGGTCGCAGTGCCGACCGTGGAACGGGGATTCCGGGTGGTGTTTTTCTGCCGGATCGCGACCGCCGGCGCGATTCCGTCGATGAGGTCGGCATCCGGCTTCTCAATGCGCTCCAAAAACTGGCGTGCGTAAGCGGACAGCGATTCTACATACCGACGCTGGCCCTCGGCGTAGATCGTGTCGAATGCAAGCGACGACTTGCCCGATCCCGACACTCCAGTGACCACCGTAAGGGAGTTGTGGGGAATCTCGAAATCGATGTTCTTGAGGTTATGAACTCGTGCACCGCGAACAACAATGGTTTCAGTGGACATCAGCAATGGGATACGCTTATTACTGCCGCATCCGCCCAGGAAGCCGGGCGTGCCTGATTCGCGCGCCGCTGGGTCCTCTGGCGGCCTCGGAGGGGATGCGGAATCTTTCATTATAGAGCAGGGCGTAGCCGGACGCAGGACAGTAAACTGGCTTTCGCGCTGACTTTCACACGCCAAAAAGGGTAATATCGTCCTTTTCAGCAATGACCTAAGGTTCGCGGAGCACAGCTACACTCGATGGTCTCGTCGATTGCCACTACGCTGGCGCGCGTTACATCACGCAGCTTGCTGCGACCGGGCATTCTTGCCCTGCAATCCTTGCTGCTTTGCACGCTTCAGTTTTCGGCGTCCGATCAGTACTCAGGAAAGAAAGACAATGTTTATAACATCCTTTGGGTGCTCGTTTTTGGTTTCGCGACCCTGAATATTCTGGGACTGGTCGCGAGGCGCTTCGAACCTCGCCGCAGCAATCTTCAGTTCGGTGAGATATTGGCGATCACTGTAACCGTAGTTTCGGTTGTTCTGCTGGGTTGGGAAATGCTCTCCCTGTTCCATATCTTTCCTATCAAACTCCACCCTCAGTGAGCGCATTTGCGCTATGATTTCCGTATGGCGGAGAATACCGCGGCTTTCGATATTACCTGCCCGTGTTGCAGCGCGGTGCTGAAGGTTGACCCGTCGGCCAAGGGCGTGATCGCCCACACTGCCGCTGTGAAGCCCAAGATGTTCAATGATTTCGAGGCGGCTGCAAAGGCCATGAAGGAGCAGGACAGCCGTCGTGAATCCATTTTTCGGCAATCGGTCGAAGCGCAAAAGCACGCTGGAGATCTTCTGGAAAAGAAGTTCCAGGAAGCGGTCAAGAAGGCCAAAGAATCGCCGGACACTGGCAAACCCATTCGCGATTTCGATCTGGACTAGAACCTTCCCGGGACCAAAGGTTCGGCTTAACGCGAAACGTTTCACTCGTTGTTTTCATTGGTTCTTAATTTTTGATGAATTGGCCAAAGGCTGGACTTTTTCTGTACGTATGCTTCGGCGATCGGGCGTAAGATAACGCGCGATGCCCGATCTTCCCTTACTTCTCGGTCATCGCGGCGCGCGTGCATCTACATCAGTATCAGAGAACACCCCTGCCTCCTTCGATCTCGCTCTCAAACATGGGTGCGACGGTTTTGAATTCGATGTGCGCCTGACCAGTTGCGGGCGCGCCGTAGTTTGTCACGACCCCAAGATCGATGGCATCAATGTATCCCGTGCGGTTGCCGGACAGTTGCTTCATCTCTCGCTTCTTGATGACGTGCTGCAGCGCTACAGTCAGCGGGCGTTCCTTGATATCGAACTCAAGGTTGCTGGCCTGGAATCCAAGGTGCTCAACTCATTGCGTGAATACATGTTGGAAGAGGACTACGTGGTTTCCTCCTTCCTGCCGGAAGTCCTCATGGAGCTGAAGGCTCGGAGCGCGAAGATTCAGACTGGAATCATCTGTGACAAGCCGGGACTGCTGGCATGCTGGCGCGAAACCAACCCCGAGTATGTGATTCCTCACTATTCCCTGGTCACGCGAAAGCTGGTAAAGGAAGTGCACAACGAGAACAAGAAACTTTTCGCGTGGACAGTAAATAGCCAGACCGAGATGCTGCGGCTCGCTGATTGGGGAGTTGACGGCATCATCTCTGACGATACCGAGTTGCTGGCTCAGACCTTCGCGTGATCTGAGACTGAAAGTCCCATTGCCGGCGACGGCTTTCGCAGGAATCCGTCTCGTTCGTGTTCGACTCCTTCCAACTCTACGGTGGTGCGCTCTGCACTCCATCCCACCGCGGCGCCAATGCGCATTGCAGCTTCCCGGCTGCACGACGATGACCAGCACGGCCCCAGCGCAACCGGAACACGCCGCAGCAGCACATCGGCAAGCGTACAGGCACACTCATTGCGGAAGGCGTGTACCACCTCTGCCACAACGTGCATAGTATGGGGGCACAATGGAGCGCGCATTTCTGCGCTGTCGCGGGCTCCATGCGCGACAGCGCTCGCGCGCTTTCCATACCATTCCACCATGCCGCGTGCGGTGTCCGCGCTGATCCCACCCGCCTCCGCGACCTCGGCCGCCCACTGCTCCAGCATCGGATCAACACTGTCTTCCGACGCGACGGCAAGCGCGGGTGACGTGGTCTGTATCCCAATCCGCGCAGCGCACTCGCGTGCCAGGCTTCCCGCCGTGGTCAACTTTCCTCCGATTACCGAAATCATTTGTGCCACGCCGTCTGCGGAGTGATCGTGCAGATGGTGTTTGCGGGTTACCGACGACGGATTTTTCTTTGGTGAAAAGGGAAGCGGCCGCACTCCGGCGAATGCGTAATGTATGTCATTGCGCGACAGCACCAGCTTCGGAAACAAATGGAGTAACGACTGCAGCAGATATTCGATCTCATCCGCCGATGGCTGCACTCGTCCGGGATCGGATCCGTCAGCGACCTCGGTCGTCCCCACCAGAATTTGTTCGTTCCAGGGGATGACAAAAATCGGCCGTCCATCGATGGCCTCGGTATAGACTGCAGCCTCGGGTGCGCCCGCGAATTTGGGCAACACGATATGCGAACCGCGGACACCCCCGACCATCGGGTTCTCAGTCTGAATGTTGGAAGTCTGGCAGATGCCGTCTGCCCACGGCCCGGTCGCATTAATGACCCAGGTTCCGTCAACGCGCTCTTCTTTGTCGCTGAGCTGATCGCGCAGCCAGACGCCGGTCGCGCGCGCATTGTGAATTTCTACTCCCAGAACTTGCGTGTGATTGCGCGCCACCGCGCCAGCCTCGATTGCCTCCACCAGCCATTGCGCTACCAAGCGTTCCGGAAACTCGCACTGCGCATCATCGAAACTGAAAACAGAAAAGCGCTTTCCAGCATCCAGCAAACGCTCGAGCCTTCCTTGCTGCAGCCGGCTTTCACCTACTTCTCGCCCCGCCTGTCCCATTTTTCGGTAGAGCCATAACCCGGTGCGCACGGCGAGCGCGCTGCGGTGGCTTTTTTCATCGAGGGCCAGCAGGAACTGCAAGGGATGCACCAAATGCGGATAGCGCTGAAGCAACCACTGCCGCTCCCGCAACGACTCGCGCACCTGGCCAATGTCCCCGCGCTCGAGGTAGCGCAAGCCTCCGTGAATGATGCGGGTCGAACGGCTGGTTGTGCCCGCGGCGAAATCGAGTTGCTCGACCAGCAGCGTTCGTCGCCGAGCGCGGGCGCACTCCCGCGCGATGGCAACACCGTTGATTCCGCCGCCAATCACGATCACGTGGAAATGCTCGCCCTCTAAGGGTGGTCGCGAATTCATACGCGGGTTTAGATGCGGAGTCATCGGCGCTGGAACAAGCACTCCCAGTCTCGCCCATTTCTGCTCTCATGGAAAAGGTGACCTTAGTTTCGGCTCGCGGGAACAGCCAAATCACGTAGCCCCGGACGAAGCCTCTGGCGCTACGTATTTTGCCTCATTGCCCCCGCCCTCACGCCTCATTTACAGTGATTGCTCCCATGCCAACTACTGGAGAGCGTTTCGAACGAGCGGTTTCCATCATGGCCCGCTTGCGTGGTCCGGGCGGCTGCCCCTGGGATCGTGAACAGACCTTCGACTCGATTAAGCCTTATACGGTCGAAGAGACTTATGAAGTGCTCGAAGCCATCGACAATCGCGATTGGGACGAATTGACCAGCGAGCTCGGCGACCTCCTGCTTCAGGTTCTGTTCTACGCGCAGATGGCCAAAGACCAGGGGACGTTCTCCATCGACGAAGTCTTGGACCGGCTATCGCACAAACTGGTCGATCGGCATCCCCATGTTTTCGGAGACGTGAAAGCCGAGACCTCATCCGACGTTTTGCGCAACTGGGCAGCGCTCAAGGCCGAGGAAAAGAAAAAGCGGGTGGACGTTAGCGGAGGAAAACCGGCGAACGCGGAGTCCGTCCTGGCGGGAGTTTTCGCGGCCATGCCAGCTCTGCTCGAGGCTCACAAACTGAGTTCGCGAGCCGCCGCTGTGGGTTTCGACTGGCCGAATGTGCAGGGATTGTTCGAAAAGCTGCGCGAGGAAACGGAAGAACTGCAAGAACAGCTCAAAGAGTTCCCGCCGCCAGGGCCGCAGCCTCAAGGACGAGGAATCGCCGGAGCAGGCCGCCCGCAGATCAGTGAAGATTTGCAACAGCGGCTGGAAGGCGAAGTGGGCGATCTTTTCTTCGTGTTGGTAAACATTGCGCGCTATCTTTCACTCGACTCCGAGTCCGCGCTGAAGAAAACTAATCGCAAGTTCAAGCGCCGTTTTCAATGGATGGAAGATCAGCTGAGCGCCTCGGGACGTTCTCCTCAGCAGGTCTCCATCGAAGAGCTGGAATCGTTATGGCAGCAGGCTAAGCAACAGGAGCGGGAAGGCCGGTGAGCGACGAGTCGATTGTCATTCGTAAATGCGATCAGCTCGACGAAATGCGAGCTTGCGTGGCTCTACAGAAAGAAGTCTGGAATTTCTCTGACGCTGATTTGGTGCCGTTGCGAATGTTCGTGGTTGCAGAGAAAGTCGGCGGGCAAGTGATCGGAGCGTTCGCGGATGGCGAGATGGTCGGGTTTGCCCTATCCGTCCCAGGCGCCCGCGGCAGGCATTCGTACCTGCATTCGCACATGCTGGCGGTGCGCAAGCAGCATCAGAATGCCGGACTGGGCCGACGCATCAAGCTTTTCCAGCGCGAGGATGCGCTTGCCCGTGGCTTTGAGTTGATCGAGTGGACCTTTGATCCGCTGGAAATCAAGAATGCGTATCTGAATATCGAGAAGTTGGGCGCCATTGCGCGACGCTACACTGTGAACCAGTATGGCAATACCTCTTCGCCGTTGCAGGGTGGCCTGCCCACCGATCGTTTAGTGGCCGAATGGTGGCTGAAGTCGAAGCGAGTCAAAGCGCTGCTGAAAGCGGGGAAGAATCCGCAGGTCGCAACCGTAAACACAATTTCTGTTCCGGCTCAGATATACGAATGGAAAGCTTCACCCACAACTCGAAGTCAGGCGAAAGAAGTGCAAGATCACAATAGGGAAGAATTCGTCACAGCATTCGCCGACGGCTTGGCGGTGCTAGGCTACGAGCGGGATCGGCAGGGAAGCGGAAAGTTTCTTCTCGGCAGGTGGGAGGAAGAGTGGATTTATCCCGCAACCTAGGACTTCTTCTCTGTCGCAAAGCAGTTTTCAGTAGCCGAAATCGATGCCTTCAGGAGATTTGTATGCGTGTTGTTATCGCCAACGTTATCTTGCTAGCGGTTTTGCTGTCAGCAGTTGCAGCCCAACAGACGGACTCCGCCAAGGATCAAACGAACCAGAAGAAGCCTGAGACGCAGTCCGCGAAAACTGAGAAGAAGGTTCCCGACGATGCTAGCAAGACTTCCGAAGCATCCGAGGAGCGCAAACCGGACGGTGACAAGGAGGCCGCCAAGGACAAAGACAAAGAGGAGCACTTCGACGTCGCCGAAGTCGCCCCGGTTGTAACCCATCATCAGATCGCGATTGATGGCAAGGCGCTCAAATATACGGCGACGGTCGGGCGGCTTCCTATCAAGCGTGAAGACGGCAAGATCGAAGCTGAAATGTTTTTCGTCGCTTACGCGGTGGACGGGCAGGAGGCCAACAAGCGTCCGCTGACCTTCGCATTCAATGGAGGGCCGGGGTCGGCATCCGTGTGGCTGCACATGGGAGCGCTGGGTCCGAAGCGGGTCGTGCTGCAACCCGATGGATTTATGCCTGCCGCGCCCTATCGCTTGGCCGAAAATCCCTACACTCTGCTGGATAAGAGCGATCTGGTGCTGGTGGATGCGATTGGCACCGGATTCAGCCGTGCGGCTGATGCCGAACTCTCGAAGAAATTCTGGGGAGTGAAGGGCGACATCCAGGCGTTTTCCGAATTTATCCGGCTGTATCTTACCCGCAACGGGCGCTGGACCTCGCCGCTGTTTTTGTTGGGCGAGAGTTACGGAACCACCCGCGCCGCTGGTGTGTCGGGTTATCTGGCCGATCACGGAATTGCCTTCAATGGGATTACGCTGCTTTCCACGGTGCTAAATTTCGAAACGTTGGAGGACAACAAAACCAACGATCTGCCGTACGTCCTGCTGATCCCGTCGTTCACTATGATTGCCGGTTTCCATCACAAACTGCCGCCGGATTTGAGCGCGGACATGGCAAAAGCCCGGCAGGAATCGGAACAGTGGGCGTCCACGGAGTACGCGTCCGCGCTGGCGAAAGGAGACGCGCTCACGCCAGAGGAACGGCAAAAGGCTATTGATCAAATGGCGCGTTACACCGGGCTGAACCGAGAACTGATCGATAATGCGGATCTGCGCATCGATGTCGCGAAGTTTACGCACAATCTTCTCCTGGAGCAGAAGGTTCGCGTCGGCAGGCTGGATGGACGTTTTACAGGGCCAGATCCCGATGGATTGCTGGATACGCCGTTCTATGACCCGACCCAGTCCGCGATTCTTCCGCCCTACACTTCGGTCTTCAATAACTACGTTCGAACTGAACTGGGCTACCAATCCGATATGCCTTACCACGTTTTTGCCGAAGGAGCTGGATTCGAGCACTGGGATTGGGGGTCAAGCATCAAAGGCTTTCCCGACACCGCCACCGCGTTACGTGAGGCGATGGTGAAGAACCCGTACTTGAAAGTTCTGGTGATGGAGGGGTACTACGATCTTGCGACTCCCTACTATGCCGCGAATTACACCATGGACCACCTGAACCTCGGAGGAAAGTACCGGCAAAACGTCTCATTCGTAACGTACGACGCGGGGCACATGGTCTATTTGCCGTTGGACAGCCTGAAGAAAATGAAGAATGACCAGGTGAATTTCATGGAGAAAGCTGGAGCGGGACAATAGAATTCTGATTTTGGTGAATGGATTGTGACGATATGAAAATTGAAGCCATCACCCTTCGTGAGATTCAAATGCCGCTCGTCCACTTTTTCGAGACGAGCTTCAAGCGCATTTTTAGCCGGCGAATCCTCCTGCTCACCGTTCATTGCGACGGTATCGATGGCTGGGGGGAATGCGTAGCCGGCGAAGACCCGTTCTACAGCAGCGAGTGGACGGAGAGCGCCTGGCCCACAATCACACAATACCTGGCTCCCGCGGTGTTGGGCCGTACGCTGTCAGCAGCTCGGGAGAGTGTGCCTCTCATGGCGAGAGTGCGTGGCCACGAGATGGCCAAGGCTGCCGTCGAGAACGCGCTGTGGGACGCGGAGGCTAAAGAGAAGCAACTACCTCTATGGAAGCTGCTCGGCGGCACGTTGCGGGAAATTTCCTGTGGCGTATCGATTGGCATTCAAGATTCCGTAGAACAGTTGCAGGAGAAGATTCAGACCGAACTTGCGGCCGGATATCGGCGCATCAAGGTAAAAGTAAAACCCGGCTGGGATGTAAGTGTGCTGGAGCGCATCCGCTCCCGCTGGCCTGAGATTCTGCTCAGTTGCGACGCCAACTCCGCTTACACCCTGGACGAACTCGAGCATCTCCGCAAGTTTGACCAGTTTAATCTTTTGATGATCGAGCAGCCCCTGTGGCACGATGACATTTATTACCACTCTCGTCTGCAACAGGAGCTGCGCACCGCGATCTGTCTGGACGAATCCATCCGCCACGCACGTGACGCAGCCAAGGCGTTGGATCTGAGCGCGTGCCGCATCATCAATATCAAGGTCGGGCGAGTCGGCGGTTTCTCGGAAGCCCGCAAGGTTCATGACGTTTGCGCATCCCGCAATATTCCCGTCTGGTGCGGGGGCATGCTCGAATCGGGGGTGGGGCGCGCCCACAACATTGCGCTTTCCACTCTGCACAACTTTTGCTTGCCGGGAGATGTTTCCGCCTCCAAGCGCTACTGGAAGGAGGATATTATCGAGCCTGAAGTCGAGGTCAGCCCACAAGGCACGATACTCGTTCGCGATGAACCGGGCACGGGCTATCGAGTGCGCGAAGATGTGATTGAGAAAATCACCGTTCGCAAGGAAACATTTCGCCCAGGAAAGTAGAGACGTTGCTTGCAACGTCTCTGCATTCTATTTAGGCTGGTCGGTTCATGGCCGCTGCCGATTCTCCGCAACCTCGCCTTCATGCTTCTTGAGGAGTTCCACCCCCTCGGCAAAACTCAAATTCGGAGGCACAGGGAGAAAATTGCTGAAGACCTCATCAGATTTGATATTGAGGCTCTTGAACAGAAGTTCCTTGCCGGTAAAACTGAGGCTCATGCGTGTCAGCTCCCAATCTCCCTGGATCACCTGCGCCTGCTCTATCAGGAAATGTCCGCCTCGATCCAGGTGGCCAAGGATGCCCCACCCGAAACCAACCTCTTTACTCAGAGTCGCGTCCATCTTGGCGATGCGATGCTGATTCGCATCGATCAGCAGATAACCCTGCATTCCGGTGAGCACCTGTTCCACGTGGCTGGGCGGACTGTATTGCGGATTAGGACGAAACTTCAGGCGAACCAACTGGTCGCCCACCTTTCCGACTTCCTGATTCCCAACCACGGTCCCGTCGAACTCATAGAGGAAAGCATCCGGCAGCGCCTTGATGATTCGGGTGGCCCGCTCCGCGTCCTCCTTCTCCGTCCGCTGCTTCCTTTTCAATTGCTCGGGATCGCGCATCAACCCGGACAGACGCGCGTCTTCTGCCTGGCGCTGCTCCGGCGTCAGCGGCTTGTCATTGAAGGAGATGATCAGGCCTGCCATCCCGGCGCGGGTTTCGACCACGAGCTTGGTCTGGGACCCATGCGGAGTTTCTTTGCGATCCATAAACATCGCTTTGGTGTCGCTGTTGCCTGCCGCAATGTCTCTCTGCACTGTCCGGCGCACGAGTTCGATTGGAGATTCGGAAGCTTGATCCGCAGAGAAGGCAGACCCGATGCTAACCGCCAGCACGGCCGTCGCTATCGACAGCCTCGCCTTGAAGTGGATCGCTCTCATGCAACGTCCGTTCTCGTTAGAGGGTTCCTGGCTCACAGCCGTTGTACACGGCCACTCTTGGCTGCTGCAAGTCGGGGACCTAATTTGATACGACACTCTAAGGAGCAAAAAAGGCCCTGTGCCGACAGGGCCTTCAGAAAACCTCAGGTTGAAAGATCAAGTAAATTTATTTTCCCGTGTATGTACGCGGGGAACCGACGCCGGCACAAAAGTCCCAGCCGACCATACAGTGCGAATCCCCTTGCGTGATGTCGAAGAAATCGGCCTTATACTCCTTCTTGTTGGTGTACTCCTTGTAGATGACGGTGAGTTCGTCGTTGGTTGACTTCATCTTGCCGCCCGCGGCATTGACGATGCCGGCAAAGGTTGGAGAAGACCAACTGGTGCCTGCCACTCCTTGCCACTGGCCTTGCAGAACGACTGCAGTGCAGCAGAAGTCAGAAGCGACGTCGGGGTTTCCACGCTGTTTTCCAACAATATTCTGGATCACGCTCTGGTAGCTCGGGATGGGCTCATACAGGCTTATGCCGCCGCCGCCGCCCCCGTATTCTTCAGTGACGAAATCCCCTGAGGAATTCCGATCGAACATGGTTCCACCGACGGAGACCACGTTGGGCGAAGCTGCGGGATAGATCAGACCACCGATCCCTGAGTCCCCGCTCGCGGCAAAATAAACAACTCCCGGCGTCGCGAAAAGTTTGTCAAACTTCGCTTCGTTTGAAATCTCTGGGTCACCCCAGCTCATGCTGATTACGCCACCGCCATTCTTGGCCACCAACTTACTCGCCACAGTCACCGCATCCCAGTAGGGATCGGTGTTGCAAGTGCCCGCCATGCACAGTTTAGACTCCACCAGGAAGAGTTTGGCTTTCGGTGCCATGGCGTGAGCCCACTCGATGTCCAGGGCTTCCTCGAGTAGCCACTCATCGTAGACCGGAGGCTTGTGGCCCTGGGCGTACACGACTGTGAAGTCGGCTTTCGGTATGCCATAGAACTTCGAAAACGTGTCCAGATCGGACTTCGCAGTCGGATAGTAGCCAGCATCGATGATGGCGATGGCTCCCCATCCGCCGGTCGGGACAGCCTTGCTGGTAGCTATTGGGCAGCCTTTCGGTCCCTTCACTAACTTGTATACGCAGGCCAGAGACCCGGGCGTCTCAGCGGCTTGGGGTGGGCCACCTGTAGTATTGGGGACGTCCGGAACCGCAATCAAATAGTTTGTGTGTATGCGGCCCGGGTGCGGGACGCTGGATTCCGGAGTGATCAGCGTAAACCCGTTGATTTTCGTTTGGTCAACTGCCTGAGCAAAACTTGGAGAAAGATACGCGCCTAGCGACAATACAACGCCGGCAATTAGAACAACTACCATGGGAAGTTTCATGCTTGCTCTTTCCTCGAAGCGGGACTCGGTCTTCATTTCCAGACCGAGCGGTATTGTACACCGGCTTGGCGGCCAGCAGAAGGCGATTCGGCTCACTCCTATGAAATTGGTTTGTGCCTGAGTCGGCCAAACTATTTCGCTGAATCTCGTTTCTGGACCCCCCGGAATCCGCCAAATGGTTTAGAATCCGTTATTCCCGTTTGCACCCCGCGGTCGATACGCCAAAGGAGATGGTGGTTATGGACATGCCAAAGACCGGAGAGTTTGCACACATTGGTAAATCTGTCGTCATCAAGGGAGAGCTTTCCGGCAGTGAGGATCTGTACGTCGACGGCACCGTCGAGGGCACAATTCAACTGCACGGCAACAACCTGGTAATTGGACCCAACGGCCACGTCCACGCGGATGTCAATGCCAAGGGCGTGGTGGTCCAGGGCAAGCTGGAAGGCAACATCCGTGCCACGGACCGGGTCGAGTTGCGGAAGTCTGCGGTGATCGTTGGTGATATTGTTACGCAGCGTATCGCAATCGAGGACGGCGCCTATTTCAAAGGCAAGGTGGAGATCCAGAAAGAAGCCAAGCCCAACCGGACTGAGCAGCAGAGCGACGCCAAGAGCGGGTCAGCTCCGGTTGCGAGTGGAGCGGCGGCTGCGACTTCCAGCACTTTGTCCTCAGGCACGGGTAGCTTGGGAGCAGCGGCACCGGGTACAACAGTAACCAAACAGTAGGGCATTTCACCGGCTCAATTGTCACAACCCGCGCTATATTTAGAGTGTGGGATTCTGTTGAGCCGGACGCCGGGAATTTGCTATGGCATCCGTTACGCACAGCTTCATGAAACTGTTTCGTGGTCCATTCACCGACTCCGCGCAAACGGCCAGACCTGTGTCCATGGCGCAGCGGCTCACCCGCCGCTCCAGCGGACTCGGCGAAGTGTCGCGCACGCTCCGCTCCGAGGAACCGATTTGTGTTCTGGATATCGGCTACACGTCGGCGACTAACATTCGCTACCTGACCGAGCGTGGACATAAGATTTACAGCGAAGACTTGCTCGAGGCCTCTACCGATCCAGCGCTGATCACCAAGGACGAGCAGGGAAAGACCATTCTGGACAGCCGGCGGTTTCTTGCCGATAACCTGGTCTATCCAGCAGCGCAGTTCGACATCGTTCTGTGCTGGAATCTCGCCGACTACATGGATGAAAGTCTGGTCAAGCCAGTGGTGGCACGGCTGTGGTCAACCATAAAACCCGGAGGCATGCTGCTGGCGTTCTTTCATACTCGGGAAGCCGGACCCGATGCGCCCTGCTATCGCTATCACATTGTGGGCAATGACGTCCTGGAAATGCAGCACGTCGAAGCGCGAAGAGATTTGCGTAAGGGTCCGACCGGCGCCGTTCATACTGCCATCGAAAAGAGCTTCCGTCTGCAGCGGGTCTTTAACAACCGTCACATTGAAACTCTGTTCCGCGACTTCGGTTCGATCAAGTTCTTCCTGACCCGCGACAACATCCGCGAAGTACTCGTCGTCCGCTAGCCTAGAGACGTTGCAAGCAACGTCTCTACCGGGTTTTCCTTACCAGGTACTGCGTGATCGCGGGAGTCTTTTCCAGCAGGTGGAGTATCGGAATTCGTACGGCGTGCGGCAAACTGAGCATCCGCCGGATGTTCGACGATGTACGGAAAACCTGCGCAAGCCGTCGTTTATAAGTCTTGCGATATTCGCGAGCGGCTTCCGCTAACGAAATGTTTCCTGCGAAAAACGGAATCAGACACTGGCCGGCGAGACTGCCGCTACGCAGCGCCAGGGAGATGCCATCCCCGACGAAAGGATCCACAAACGCGGCAGCATCGCCGGCCATCAGAACTCCACCTCGCTCCGGTTGAGGCTCGTGAAAGACCAGCGGCGAAGTGCTCACCGGATCGCTCAGCAACTGCCATCCCCGACTGCGTTCTTGGAGCGCTGGATGCCGACGAAAGACCTCGGGCAGCGTGCTGGCCACATCCGCACGAACCATGGCGCAGGCGTTGACCCTTCCGGATGGGGCGACGTCGTTTCTTAATTCGACTGGTTGTACCCCGCAATAGCCGCCATCGAAAAAATAAAGATCCACGGAAGCCTGCTGGGTACGCTCCGCGAAATGTCCTTTGAGCCCAAGCCATTTCACGCCCGGGTCCGGGGTTGCAGGATTCAGCTTCGACCAGCGGCCTGACGAGTTAATTAGCGCGCGACTTTCAAAAGTTCCCACCGAAGTTTGCACCAGAAACGGACCAGTTCCCGAAACGCTCCGCACGGTCACCTGCTGCCGGCCATCGACCCCGCATTGTCTTGCCGAATCCCACAGGGCCGAATCGAGGTCAAGGCGGGAAATGCTGGCTGCGGGCGGATCGACCGATGTTTGGATCGTGCGGCCGTCGAGAAAAACGCGAGCGTGCGGAATTCGAGTGGCGTCGGCCAAAAGCTGGGCATGGTCCACAGCCAGCATGTCAGCCAGCAGATCGAGCGATTCGGCGGAGACGAATTCGCCGCAAACCTTGTGACGAGGGAATCGCCCGCGTTCAAGCAACAGCACGCGAGCACCGTTGCGGGCGCACGTGATCGCCGCGGATGTTCCGGCTGGGCCCCCGCCGATTACGATCAAGTCGTAAGTCACGCTAAACTTTCCATGCGATCGCACCCATCCGGTACAGAGGATGGCGCTCAACCTCTACCCTCGCGGCTGCGGTTCGCTCCAACATCTGACTCATCTCTTCTATGGTATATGCCCGTCGCACCGAAGCCGGCGCGTCATGATGGGTGAGATGACTGCGATAGAGTGGCAAGCTCAAATACGCCAGGGCAAGGTGTATTGGATCGCGGACGATATCGTTGATGATCACCGCGATGCGGCAGACCCGCAGGCCCTGGTTCACGAACTGCACGACCTCCAGAGGTTCCAGATGATGTGCGAAGAGGCAACAGCTTACCAGATCAAAACTTCCGTCCGTGAAGGGAAGAGCGAGCGCGTCTCCGACCACCGCGGAAGCTCCATTCCCTGAACTGTTTTTCAGATGCGAGTGAGCGCGATCAAGCAGCGTGACGTCCAGCTTGGTTCCCAGTCCTCGCAGGCGTTCGGCGGCAGCCTGGGGTACATATCCAGCGCCAGCTGCGACTTCCAGCAAGGATAGCGAATTGGCATGGACTTTCTGCGACACCTTCGCGATCATCGACTGTGTCGTCTCAATCCCTCCGAACCACCGATTGATGTGACGCAAGTCAGACAGTGCAGTAGTGACTTCGGCAGGCGTGCCGGAATCAGTGTCGAGCAATTCGGGAATGAGTACGCGCTTCATAGTCAGGAAGCAGAACAGCCGCAGCATTTTAATCGCGGTCGGGGGTTGAAAATTGAACGATGTACTAAACTTCCGCCAGCTCTTCCTCAAGCAGTTGCTTGTTATAAAGATCGGTGTAGTAACCGTCCCTGGCCACGAGTTCATCATGAGTGCCAAGTTCCACAATTTGTCCAGCGTGGAGGACGGCGATGCGGTCGGCGTTGCGCACCGTGGACACGCGGTGAGAAATGAAAATCGTCGTACGCCCGCGCATGATTTCGCGCAGATGATTGAGGATCTTATCTTCAGTATGAGTGTCGACGCTGGAGAGCGCGTCGTCGAGAATGAGAATGCGGGGATTGCGAATAATAGCGCGCGCGATCGCCGTACGCTGCTTCTGGCCGCCCGACAGAGTAATGCCGCGCTCGCCCACGAGAGTCCGATACTGCTCCGGAAATCCTTCGATCTCATCAGCAATGCTCGCCGCCATCGCCGCGGAGCGGACTTCTTCATCCGAGGCGCTCTCCTTGCCGAAGGCAATATTCTCGCGCACCGTTTCGCTGAATAGAAAAGTCTCCTGCGGCACAAAACCGAGATTACGGCGCAGGCCCGCGATCGGATAATCCCGCACAGAAATGCCGTCAATGAGTACGGTTCCCGGCTCGGCATCGTAAATCCGTGGGATCATGTTGACCAGCGTGGTCTTGCCCGATCCCGTTGGTCCTACAATTGCCAGGCTGCTCCCAGCCGGAATGCGCAGATTGATGTCACGCAAAACCGGCGTGGAGTCATAGGAAAAGTTCAAGTGCCGGAATTCGATTTCACCAAGAATCTGTTCGGGAAGGGACGACGAGCCCGTCGCGACTGCGGCTTTGATCGCCTCGCTGTCCTCAATCTCCGGCTTCTCCACGAGAATCTCGTTGATGCGCCCCATTGACGCGGTCCCGCGCTGGAAGATATTTATGACCCAGCCCAGAGCAATAATGGGCCAGGTAAGCTGCACCATGTACGTGTTGAACGCAACAAAACCGCCCACCGTAATCCGCCCGGAAATCACCTCACGGCCGCCCAGCCATAGCACCAGCACAATGGCGAGTCCAAGCATGGTTTCGAGCGTGGGCCAGAGCATGCCCATCAAACGAACCAGTTTCAAACTACGCTTGATGTATTCCTGATTCGCAGTCTCGAACCCCGCAATCTCAGCTTCCTCCTGCACGTAGGCGCGAATGACTCGCGCCCCGGAGAAGTTTTCCTGAGCTCGAGCCGAGATATCAGAAAACATTGCCTGGATTTTCTCGAAGCGTTCATGAATCAGACGGCCGAAGTGCTGAATCGTGATGCTCACAATCGGCAAAGGCAGGAAGGCGTACAGCGTTAGCTTTGGGCTGATGGAGAGCATGAAAGCCAGCGCCCCAGCGGTAAACACAATCGTGTTTGCCGAATACATAATGGCCGGCCCCAGCAGCATGCGCACGGCATTGAGGTCGTTGGTGGCGCGCGCCATAATGTCGCCAGTGCGCGTGCGCTGGTAGTAGGAGTAGGAAAGGCCTTCCAGATGGCGAAAGAGGTCGTTGCGCAGATCGAATTCGATTTCGCGGGAAACCCCGATCACGATCCAGCGGGTTAGAAACTGAAAGATCCCTTTGATGGCGGCGACCGCCAACAGCAGCATTGCGTAGGTAACCAGTTTGTGTCGAGTGATTCCAAGATGCAGGTCATCCACAGCCCGCCGAATTACCAGCGGAAAAAGAACCCAGATTCCATTCATCAGGAAAACGCAGACGGTCCCCGCCACGTAGCTGCGGCGGTACTTTTTGAAGTAGGGAATCAGGGGACGCAGGCTTTTCGGCAGCATCGCTGGTTAGATGCGATTCTACCAGCGCGAGCTTCAGTTTTGCCGCATTGTCCCCCGAAGCCGGGCAGACGCTTGGCCGCGACCAATCGGGGTGAACGCAATCAAGCCGGCAGTCGCCAGCAACACCACCCAGCTCCCCAGAAAGAACCAGGTGGAATCGATCAAGTAGGAATAAACAAGATCAGCATCCATGATCACACCCTCCACGCACATCGACTCAGCAGATGCTTCGGTCTTTCAGTTGTGCTTTTCCTGTTAGCTGCCTGTACTCGTTAAGAATCTCGCAAACGGCATTGAGCCGGCCAAGCGACGTCAGATGAATATCTGTCACCGCTTGTTCGATCTCCGACATCCAGCATTCGACGGCTCGCTCCACGCCAATCGCCATTTCCCCGGCGATCACATCGACCAGATCGGTTGGGATTGCTGTAGTGGCCACGACATTACCCGCCTTTCTCTTAACTGTCAATCGGTCCGACAACCCTCTCACTCAGGAGGAGGTTCCCCCTCGGTCCCTCCTCCTGCCCATCAAATCACTAATTGGGCGCTTGATCCGAGTGAGCTCCCTGCTCCTGCATATGTTGCTCGAAGCGCTGCTGCCGCTTCGCCATAAACTGAGCCAGCTTGGTTTTCTGGTCCGCGGTAAGAACCTGGTACGCCTCAGAGGCGATGCGCGCGTGTTGCACTTCGAGCTGCGCGTGAACTTGCGCTCCCTGAGTTGCAATCGCCTGTGCCTTGGCCTCATCAAAGCTAACGCTCTGGATGAGCTGCATCATCTGTTCGTGGCTCTGCATTTCCTGCTGGAACAAAGGTTCAAGCGCCGGTTGTTCTTTGGCGATGATTTGTTTGATTTGTGCCTGTTGAGCATCGCTCAGATCCAGGTAGTCGGCGAACATGCCCAACATCGGCCCACCGAAAAAATCGCCACCGTGCGGACCACCGTGGGGTTGTGCTATCGCAATGCCCGCCACCAGCACGACAGCCAAAGCTGCAAACGACATTTTGCTGCGAAATTTCATAACTTCTCCCTTGAGCATTCCCATTGGATCGGGAAACCTCAGATTGCTCCTGATGATAGAAACACTTTTCCCGCTCGGTGGTGGTAAAGAGTCGGTCAACCGGAGTAAAGTTTTGTAAAGCGCGATAAACGCTGGATTGACAATTCTTTACCACGCTTACCCGCGCCCCTAACTAAAATGAAAAAAGTGGATCGCATTCTGGTCATCGACGACGACACGGAGCTGTGCAGCCTGGTAGGTGAGTATCTTGAGCCAGAGGGCTTTCAGATCGAATCGGTTCATGAAGGCAATCGCGGGCTCGATCGTGCCCTGAATGGGGACCACCTGCTGGTGGTGCTGGATGTGATGTTGCCCGGCATGAACGGCTTCGACGTGTTGCGACGGATACGGAACACGTCGCGCATTCCCGTTCTGCTGCTCACCGCGCGCGGCGAAGATGTGGACAGGATCGTGGGCCTCGAAATCGGCGCCGACGATTATCTTCCCAAGCCTTTTAATCCTCGTGAACTGGTTGCCCGCATCCGCGCCATTCTGCGGCGAACCCAGGTTGGAGAAAAGAGCGCGGACAAAGCCGGCGAAGGCGAGATCCCCGACGTCGTGCGCGTTGGTGACATCGAACTCGATCCCGCTACTCGAATTGTTCGCCAGAATGGCAAGCCGGTGGAGTTGACCTCGGTCGAATTCAATTTGCTGCATGTGTTATTGCGTGAAGCCGGACGCGTCGTCACCCGCGAACACCTGGTGGATGCCGTGCTCAGCCGCAAGTTTTCTCCCTTCGACCGCAGCATCGACATGCACGTCAGCAAAGTTCGCAAAAAGCTCGGCGATTCCGACAACGGCAGTGACCACATCAAGACCGTGCGTGGCGTGGGATACATCTTCGCCCGTCCTCGAGACAATGCCACGAGCGAGGCGACCCGGAGTGAGGGGGCATGAGAAGCCTGTTTGTCAGGATTTTCCTTTCCTACTGGATCGCGCAAGCGCTTTTCGTGGTGCTCGCCATACTGGTCACGTTGGCCATCCATCCCTCCGGCGAAATTGCTAATGTACAGGCGCAACAATCGAGGTTTCTCAACGAGGCGGTGCAGGCTTATCAAACCGGCGGACAGGAAGGCGCGAGGAACTATCTCCGAACGGTGCGCGATGCTCAGCACGTGCGGTTGTTTCTCTTCGACGAGAATACTCGTGATTTGACCGGACGTACTCCGCCCGATTGGATTCTGCGCGTGGCCCGCGGTCAAACCGCAACCGCCGACCGCCTGTGGGGACGGTTCGGCCCCGGCCGCTTTCTGCGGCAGTCTGCGGCATCCGCCGACGGACATTCCTACATTCTGGTTATCGAGTTTCCTCCCGAAGATCACGGTTTCTTCGGTCCGCACGGAGTGCCTCACTTGGGCATTCTCATCGCGATCGTTTCCTCTGGCTTCGTCTGTTACATTCTGGCGCGATACTTGACCTCGCCCATCGTGCGGCTGCGGGCTGCGACTCAGAAGTTAGCGTCAGGCGATCTCACCGCGCGCGCTGGTGTTCCCAAATCCCGGCGGCACGACGAAATGGGAGAACTGATGCGCGACTTCGATCGCATGGCCGAGCGCCTGGAAAATCTGGTGAACGCCCAGAGCCGGCTGCTCACGGATATTTCTCATGAGTTGCGATCTCCCCTCGCCCGTCTGAATGTCGCTCTGGAACTGGCCCGCCAGCGCAGCGGCCCGGAAGCAGGCACTGCGCTCGATCGCATCGATCGTGAAACCAACCGTCTGAATGAACTGATCCAAAAGCTTCTGACGATTGCTCGCCTTGAGTCCGGAAACGAATCGATCGAGAAGCTTCCCGTTCACCTCAAACAGATCATCCATGAAATTGCGCACGACGCGGCCTTCGAAGCGCAAAGCCGGCATTGCGAAGTCGAAGCCACGGTCGTGGATGACTGTGTCGTGATGGGAAGTCCGAGCCTGCTGCACAGCGCGATCGAGAATGTAGTGCGCAATGCCATCCGCTATACCCGCGAAGGCACCGGCGTCGAGGTGCGCCTGGAGCAGGGCGTGGGCTTACCGAACATGGGCTTGCAGAATTTGGGAACACCGAACGACGGCGCAGGCCGTCCCGAAGCCGTGGTGCGCGTCACCGATTCCGGCCCCGGCGTGCCCGAGGGTGCGCTGGATAAACTCTTCCGTCCGTTCTACCGCATCGACGATGCCCGCGGACGCCAGACCGGTGGCGTCGGCCTCGGACTGGCAATCACAGATCGCGCCGTCCGTCTGCACAGCGGGACCATCCGAGTATCGAATCGCCCGCAAGGCGGCCTGATGGTCGAAATCCGCCTACCGCTCTCCTCTGTGGAAAGCAACCCAGTCGACCAGCAAAGCATGACAATTCTGTCGCGCGAACTGTAGACGCAGGCGTCATCGCCGGTGCGGAAAAATCGATGCTCTTTTCGAACTCACCCCGTAACTAGCGCTCAGGATGAGTTTCGCCGACCGATTTCAACCAGCGACCTTCACCCGGTCCATCAACATTTCCCATACGGCCTTCCAAATCTGCTCAACCGCTGGACGGCGGTAGTCCCAACGCTGGTCCGTGCCGGGCGCAACCACAACCATGGTCGCATTCGCCTCGAAGAGCAGAACCTCGCCTTTTTGGTTCAAGCCAAAATCAATGCCCCCATAATCCAAGCCGAGCGTTTTCTGAATCTGGTTGATCGCTGCCATGGCGCGAGGCCCGAGCACGCCGCTCATGTTCCCGAGGAAAGCTGCATCCTCGGCACGGTGTTCAGGATAGTCCGCCATCTCGGCGCTGAAATAGTGGATCTTCCAATGGCTTGAGATCGCAGCGTGCAGGGGATAGAGGTTTCCATCGACCATCATGACCCGGTACTTGCGGGTTTTTCCGTCGGCCGCACGGGCATCGAGATATTGAATTACGGTCAGATCGCGGCCCGGCAGCTTCCCGAGCGCGGCGGGAAGGGCATCGAGAGCTTCCACGCGCAGAAAATGATCGCCGCCGTGAAAGCCCGGAGTGCGCAGCAAAAGCGGGAACTCGAAGCCATGTTGCGTGAGCGTCGTCTGAGCGTCGGGTGCCGCGAGCAACACCCGGGGCAAGGTGATGGTCTTCGGAGTTATGACCCCAGCTACGCCGGAGAGTCGTCGGGCAACGTCGCAACGGCCGGTTGCCAGCACGGCTGCAGGCGAATTCAGGACCGGAGCCGTCGTATTTGCAACCAGAGCCTGCGCGCCTGCCAGCGCTGCTGCGGCCAGATCGGCATCGCCGATGGAGTTGACCACGAGTTGATGCGGCGGCAGAGGTGTGCTGGAGTCGTAGAAATCTGCCACGACGAGGTACTTCTGAAAAACTTGGTCGATCAGAAAATGGGTGATCCGTGAATTGCAGCGAGTGGTCGAGATCAGCTCCAACACGACGATGGGCGGACCTTCGCCGCGATACGGTTGCGGAATCACGCATCGGCCCTGAAACGCGGCTCGCCGATGCCAGGATGCCCGCTCGGGGTTCCCCAAATCGGCGAACACAAACGACAAACCGGCATGCGCCTGCTGATGGCCGGGATCAATTTTCAGGGCGTGCTCGCAGTGCTCCCGCGCCTTCTCCGGCTCCCCGTCCTGGATCAGCAGGTTGGCATAATTAGCGCGGCTCATGGCATCGTCCGGATGCCGCGCCACTGCTTCGGCGAACAGTGCTTGCGCTTCTAACTTTTTTCCGGCGGCAAATAGCAGATTTCCCAACTGGTTCAGCGCTCCCACATGAGACGGATCAAGAACCAGCAGCTCAATGTAGGTGTTCCTCGCCCGCTCGCTCTGGCCAGTTTGTTCCAGCAGATTGCCCAGCAGAAACAAAAGAGCGATTGATTGAGGTTGGGATGCGAGCTGCTTCTCCACCGTCCGTAATTGTGATTTCAAACTTTGAGGCGGAAGAATCTCCGTGGCCAGTTTTTGCAAGGCGCGGCCCCGAGACAGCGTATGGTTTACCAAGGCATCGATTTCAAAACGACCGGTCCGGTGATTAACGATGGCGGCTCGAATCGCCAGGCGGCCCGCGATCATGGTCGTGGACGGTGCGACGACGCCGGACTCCTGCAGACCGATGACGATGTTTTCGTTGACCCGGTCGGAGTCCTCCGCGCGATAACGGAAACACACAATATTGAGTTCCACGGGAGCCAGCAATTCGAGCTCCGGAGTTTCGGCGATCCGTTGTTCCAGGTAGCGCGCTAGTTCGCAAGTGCGGGAAATGACAGCTCCCAACGCGTCCGCACCGTGAACCTTCAGCGTGAACCAGGTTTTCAGCGCTCGAAAACCGCGCGAGAGATCTGGCCCGAAATCGCACGGCCAGGGTGAGCCGGCAGCCAATCCCCGCTTTACCCGCTTGAGGTACGCCGCCGGAGAAGCAAAAGCCCGCCGCTGCAGCAGACCGTTTCGCACCAGAATGTAGCCGGCATCGTAAGGCACTTGTCCCCACTTGTGAAAATCGAACGCCAATGAATCGGCGCGTTCAATGCCGGCGAGCCGCGGGGCAATATCCGAAGCAAGCATGGCTAGCGCGCCATAAGCTCCGTCGACGTGGAACCAAATATTCTCGCGCTGGCACAGATCGGCGATGCCGGCGAGATCGTCAATCGCTCCCGTGTCCACCGTTCCTGCCGTCCCGGTCACGAGAAACGGCGTAAACCCAGCCTGGCGATCTTTCTGGATTCGATCTTGGAGTGCCCTCAAGTCGATCCGGTAACGCTGGTCGGTTTCGATTCGCCGCAACGCGTCGCTGCCGACTCCGGAAATGTCCATGGCTTTGCCGATACAGCCGTGAACCGCAGTCGAAGCATACGCGGTCAGGCGCTTGGTTTCTGCAGACACACCACTGCGCCGCACCTGAAAGCCAAGGGCAACGTCCCGCGCGATGACCACAGCAATCAGGTTTGCCATGGATGTTCCAGTAACGAACAATCCCGTCGCACTTTCGGGAAAGCTAAAGATCTCGCGGATCCACTGCAGCAGTTGGCGCTCGACTTCGATCGGAGCCTGATCACGGCCAGCGAGATTTGCGTTCAGCCCTCCAGCGAGCATCTCCGCCAGCATGCCAAGCGGCGTACCTCCGCCATGCACCCAGCCCATGAATCCCGGATGGACATTGCCGGCGGCAAAGGGCAAGATGTTCTGCATGAACTCCTCGTGGACAGCGACAAGATCAGCCGGCGACCGGGGAAGTGGACTGCGAAAGCGCGCTCGCACCCGGTCCGGAGTTGGTTGCCATACCGGGCGTTCTCGAATCTGCTCGATATAATCGATCATATCGTCGAGCATGCGATGCGCCTGATTCCGAAAGCTTTTCCAGTCGGAAGGGTCAAGCGTCTGATTCCCTGTCGCGAAGAAACCCCGGCTCGCATTTTGGGCAGGGAATTCGATGGTTTGAGACACTTGCTTTTGCTGCGCTGGCATATTGGGTCCTGCCCTGCGACCAGCAGGCAGCACACCAAACCGCGGAAGGTTCCGCCTTTCGTGCTGCGAACAACCGATGACGATGCCTGGCGTTGGCAGCAATACCGGCTTTTACTCAACACAAGCGATTCCGACGAGCAACTTTCGGCCGCCGCGGCGGTTCCAATCAACGTACGAAGTTTGCGCTTCCCGTATAATTCCTGTACACAAATGAGGGTGCGCTTGATCTTCACTCCGTGCAAGGAAGGTTTTTGCCCGGAAGGTGGGAGATCTTGAATCGAGAACAGGGAGAATGAATAGGGATGAAGTTCCGTTTCCTGCAGCGCGTGATACTTCCGGTTTTACTGCTGTGCTTGATAGCATGCGGCGGTAACAATTCCGCCTTGACCAACGGAGGCGCAGGGCTTTTGTTTGTCACCGCGCAGTCAAACACCACGGTTTCCGCTTTCACCGTGGATCTTGGCAACGGCTCGCTGAGCGCCAACGGGAACAGCGTCGGGACCGGCGCCGTGCCTTCCGCCATCGTCGTTACCCCAACCACCGGCGTGGTCTTCGTGGCTAACAGCGGTTCGAACAGCATCTCAAGCTACACCATCAACGGAGACGGCTCGCTCACCCCGGCCAGTGCAACCGCACCCACCGGAACGACTCCCATGGGCCTGGCGATCGATCCCGCTGGCAAGTTTCTGTTTGTGGCCAACCAGAAATCGAGCAACATCTCCGTCTTCTCGATCAACGGCACCACTCTGACGGCCGTGCCCGGGTCGCCATTTACCACGATTCCCGTTGGCCTCTCATATCCGAACGGTACGCTCCCGGCCGCGGTAGCCGTGAGCAACTCCGGAAATTTCCTGTACGTTGCCAACCAGTTGGCAAATTTCGTCGAGGCCTTTTCGATTAGTTCCACCGGCGCGCTGGCTCCGCTTGGCGTGCCGTTTTACAACGTAGGAATATCTCCATCGGGCCTGGGCATTCCCCCGAATGGAGGTTTTCTCTACGTCATGAACGCCGGCGCCAACTCTAACAACGTCTCGGTTTTCGGCATCTGCGACAACGTCATCACCAGTTGCGCCAACCCGAGCAGTCCCGATGGCACGCTTACGGAGATCACCGGTTCACCATTCCCGGCCGGCCTCGGTCCAGTCGCCATCACGTTCGATCCGAATTTTAATTTCGCCTACGTACTAGATGAAGGGTCGAGCACGGTTTCCCAATATTCCTACGGTACGGGAAGCGGTGTGTTGACCCCGCTTTCTCCCGCAACCATCTCCACGGGTTTAACCCCGGTGTCGATCGCGCTGCGCGTCGGGACCACGGGAACTAACATCGGGAACACCATTACCAATCCCACGGACTGGGTCTACGTTGCGAATCTCGGAGCGAGCACGATTTCGATTTATACGCTCACGACGACAACCGGACTCCTCAACGTTTCCGGGATGCCATTCACCACCTTCGGGCAGACTTCGGCCCTTGCGGTGAGATGATTCGGATATTAAGTAGGCACCTTCAGAATTAAATAACCGCCCACCAGCGCAAAGATCAGATCCGGCGACCAGGCAGCCAGCACAGGCGGCAACTGGCTGATGTTTCCCATCGCTTCGAACAGCCCGGCCACCGTCCAGTACACCACTGCGATGCCCACAGCCACGGCGACTCCCGTAATTGCCCCGCGCCGTCCTGCTGAGAGTGAAAACGGAATGGCGAGCACCGCCATGACCAGCGTGATGATGGGGAAGGCAAACTTCTTCTCCAATTGTACTCTGAGGCGCACCACGTCGAAGCCACTCTGCTGCAGGTCGTGAATGTAGCGGCGCAATTCCTGGTAGTTCATTTCGGACGACTGCTTCACTTCCTTCTTGAAATACGTGGGCGGCTCGCTGACAGCGGCGAACGTGGCAACGTCGAAGATGCGATAGTTCTCGATCGCGGGCCCGCGCAGGTCGCGCTCCCAACCCTGGGTGCAAACCCAGCGCTTCAAGCTGTCTTCCCAGTGCGCCCGGTCGGCGTAAATTCGTTTGGTCAGTTGAAAGGTTCCGGGGTCGAATTGGAAAACGGCGAGCTTACCGAACTGGTCGCGATCGGAATCAAACAACTCGTAGTAATAGATGTCGGAATGCTGTCCGAAAATCCATTTCCGGTCCGGGTTCAGGTAGGTCTGCGCGGGCTTGCCTTTGATCAGGTTGCGAAGCGCGTCCTGGCGTTTGTTGGCGTGCGGCAAATAAAACTGGTCGGCGAAGAACAAGCCCGTTGCCAGAATGGCGGAAGCTACCAGCATTGGGGTGATCAGACGGTAAATGCTGATACCCGTCGTCTTGATGGCGGTGATTTCGTTGGACCGCTGCATTACACCCAGAGTGATCAGAACAGCCAGCAGGATGCTTAACGGCGTGATGTTGTAAATAAAATATGGAGAAACGTTGAGCAGATATTCCCCAACCACCAGCGGCGAGATCTGGTTGCGGAGTATGTCTCCCAGCAACTCAAACAGCGTGAACACCAGCAACAGCATGAGGAATGCCGCGACGACCATGGCTAAGTTCATGCCAAAGTCGCGGAGAACGTAGTCGTCGAGGATCATCGGGAAGCGAGCGCTGAACACGCGCCGACGAGTGGCGGCGCGCTGGAAAACATCGTCTGCGCGATGGTTACGGAGTGGCGTCCCGCCGGCCTCATGCATCCCCGCTCCAAACGGGTGCCATAGTCTTCGCAGGGAAGAGATTTCAAACGGCCGGTGTTCCGCGCGCCACAGCACGAACGCGCCGCCAAAGAAGAACACAATGTCCGCCAGCCATACTCCGAAGGCGGGCGACAACCTGCCCTGCCGCGCCAGTGAGACTCCAACCAGCGTCGCGGAATAGTAGGCGAACACCAGCAGAATGGTAAGCACGAAGCCGGCGGACTTGCCGCCTTTCTTGGACGAGAGTCCGAGCGGAATTCCGACCAGCGCCAGCACCAGGCACGATGTGGGTAGCGCGAAGCGGCGATGGAACTCGATCAGATACCAGCGCGCCAGGGATTTGTCTTTCTGGTTGCTCGCCTGCCGCCACAATTCCCAGGTTCCCATTTGCGAGACCGGCACGAGTTCCTGCTCCTTGGTGCTGTCGGCTTGAGGCACGGGAATCGGGATGTCGGTCTGCTCGAAGGTGGAAATCTGGTAGTGGTCGGGAATTTTCGGATCGATTTCGTGAGTCGAGCCGTCGGTCAAGTGCAGATGCAGCGTCTCCGGCCCTTCGCTGACCAGAATGCCTTGCTGAGCCAGGGTAATTCTCGGAGACGACGGCGTGCTGGTATCGGCGATGAACACGCCCTTCCAGATGGCCGCGCCCTGAGCTGCCTTCACGTTCTGCACGTAGAGCACGAGTCCGGGAAAGCCTTCATAAAAGACTCGTGGCTGAACTTCGAACGAGGCTTGCGAAGATTTCAGGCGATCCTGCAGATGGACCATGGCTGCCTGGGATTGAGGCGCCACGTAGACTCCGTTGATGAGAGCGAGAATCCACGCGGCCACAGCGAAGATGGAAACGATGCGAAGAAAGCTCCACACGCCGATGCCGCTGGCCCGCATGGCGGTGATCTCACTGTCGGCCGCGAGCCGGCTCAGGCCGATCAGAATCCCGACCAGCACGCCCGCGGGAATGCTGATGGTAAGCGTGACCGGAACGATAAAGAAGAAGACTTCGGCCACGCTGGGCAACGGCGCGCTGTTGCGAACTACCAGTTCGAGAATCTGTCCCAGGTCGCGCGTGAACAGAACAAAAGTAAACACTGCCACACCGATCAGGGCATGAGCCGTGACTTCGCGGAGGATGTAGCGGGTGAGGATCCGCATGGCCGGGAGCTAAGGCGAGTCTAGCATGCGCCCCGATTGAACTTCTTAGGTGCGAAGGAAACCTGGGACCGCCGATCGTGCCGTCTGCGCCTTTAGAGGGTAAAGGTGGGCCAGGCACCGTTTTTCCCGCTTTGGCACGGGTTTACTATCTGGTACCGGGTACCCCCTCCCCCCTGTGGTCTGCAAAATCTAGAAAACAAGGCATCAGTCCCACGACCATGTGCTAGATCTTTGAGTTTACTGGAGTTGGGGGCAAAATCTTGGAAACATGGGAGTTAACGTGATGCCTTGGCTGCCTGCGGTTCCGTTTTGGAGCCGCGAATAGAACACGGCAAAGGTCACCTTCAGCACGAATCGATCGGACTCAAGCTTGGGACGATATGGAAGCTGTGGTCCGTGGTCGGGTTGTCAAAGAACGTAGATTATCTTATAGATAATCAAGCTGCAATTATGTTATCGGAAGTGAGGGAGTGCGGTCAAGAAGAAAGCAGGCGGGCGGTTTCAAATTGGGAATCTTGGGTCTGGCACGCCCTCGGCGGCCTACGGGGTGATCTCGAAGACTACGCCGTAGCCGTATTTGCCGCCGAGGCTGGTGGTACCGAAG
>Ga0116219_10000513_pt1 | contig 40114 bp, 30 predicted proteins | sample Sb_taG_4_FD_91019 | JGI IMG/M metagenome (GOLD analysis project Ga0116219, IMG submission 91019) | Peat soil microbial communities from Weissenstadt, Germany - Sb_50d_6_BS metaG | ecosystem: Environmental > Terrestrial > Soil > Wetlands > Peat | place: Germany: Weissenstadt | collected 2010-09-21 | reverse complement strand
GCCGGCGCCGGTAAGAAACTGTTTCACTAATGGCGAGCGGCGCGGCGTCAGCCCGCCGGTTTCGGCTTCACCGGCGGGCTGACGCCGCGCCGCTCGCCATTAGTGAACTGATTTCTAAGCGGCCACAACCGCGACAACCCGGTTCGCGAAAGTGGTCTGGCCGAATCGGTCCCCGGCGGCTATCCTATCTTTAGTTGCTCCCCATACCTGATGCCTTCCCCGCCAACCCGTCTGGGGTCCGGCAGACATCAAGCGTGCCGAGCCGGACGATCTGTGGTTCTCGCAGGCCCGGAGACGCCGACCTCTGTCCCCGACCACTGTCCGTTTCTCCTGTGCGGATTCTGCCCGCGAAGAGCGCCCCCGCTCTGGCGGACGGGTTCCGTCCTTCCTCACAGAAAGCAGGCCGTCATGGCAGGCCGCATCCTGAATCGCCGCGAGCTGCGCAAGCAGGCCGACGAGGCCGAGGCCCGCGAGTCCCAAGAGACCCGTGAGGGTGACGACGAAGACGTCGAGGAGGCCGACGCGGAAGAGGACGAAGACGCTGTCGAAGGGGGCGCCGCCGCCGAGGAGGGCGATGACGAGGAGGTCGTCAAGCCGGCGAAGAAGAAGGCCAAGGCCAAGGCCCCGCCGAAGCCGCGCAAGCCGCGCAAGCCGAAGGCCGCCCCGCGCATGCGGGCGCGCTGGGGCGTCTTCGACGCTTCCATGAAGCAGGTCGCCATCTTCGACTACAACCAGCGGGTCGAGGCCGAGCAGAAGGCCGCCGACCTCGTCGCCAAGAAGAACGGCACCTTCTTCCTCCAAATGGTCAAGGAGCCGATGGCCGAGCCGGCCGACGCCGGGGCGGTGGTCCCGGCCGCGAAGTGAGCCGCCCGTCTGTTGCCGGCCGAGGAGAGCCAGGGGAACGGCCTCGCATCGATCCCAAGGAGCACGCCGGCATCACCTGTCGCCGAGGGGCGGGGGAAAGAGTCCTCCGCCCTGAAGGCTGCCATCGCCAGGCCCCGACCGAACGGGGAAGGACCAGCCATGCGGAACACTGTGGAAATCGAGGACATCGAGCAGAGCCGACTCCGGGCGGGCATCGATGACGTCGAACTGCGCGAGGAGATTCGCGAGCTTCAGGTCGGCGACTTTGTCCGGCTCACCTTCCTGACCCATACGGCGTCGTTTGAAACGCTGTTGGTCCGGATCACCAGCATCAGGGGGGCGGCATTCCGCGGGAAGCTGGCCGACAGCCCGACTTCGACGGCCCTGTCGAACCTGCGGGCCGGATCGGCGATCACCTTCACCGCGGCGCACATCCATTCCCTCCCGAGACAGCGGCCGGCCCACGACCCCTGACGCGCCGATGGCCGTCAGCTTCGCCGCTTGCGCGGGGCCGGCGCGCCAGGGGCGGTCGCCTCGGCGTGGACGCCGACGTAGCTCGGGAAGCGTGGCACCCCGCCCTCAGACAGCTCCTGGTAGCGGAAGGTGATGACGCTGCCGACCGGCGGCGGACTCCCGCGCTCCGCTTTCGAGAGGCCGGTTCCCACCGAGAAGCGCGTGCCGTTCGGCAGTTCCACCTCCAGCGCCCCCAACCGCCCCTTGTGCTTGCCCTTCCCCTCCAGGTGACCGATGACGCGGGCCTCGGCGTCGTGAAAGCTCTTCACCTTGAGCAGCGTCGTCGAGCGGCCGATTTCATACTTCGAGCCCGGCTGACGCAGCATCAATCCTTCGCCGCCCAGCGCCTCGATCCGGGCCAGTTCCTGGCGCAGGTGGTCGAGGCCCTTGCAGCGCTCGTGCCCCAGCGGCCGCGCGTGCGGCGGGGCGTGGCGCGTCAGGTGGTCGGTGAAGAAGGCCACGCGCTCCTCGAAGAGGGCGGGCATCGCCGGGGCGTCGAAGACGACGAAACTGACCTCCTTCCAGTGCTCGCTTTTGTCCTGGCGGCGGACGATGCTCGTGGTGCGCTGGAACTTCTTGCGGTCGATCCACAATTCGCCGTCGAGCGGCACGTCGGGCAGGCCGGCAACGAACCACTCCGGCGCGTGGTACAGGTTGCCCTGGCGCGACAGGAACTGTTTGCCGTCCCAGTAGGCGCGGACGCCGTCGAGCTTCTCGCTCATCCACCAGCCGGCCAGGTCCAAGTCGCTGGCCCAGCGCTCGGCGAGGAGCAGCGGCGGCCCCGCGCTCGCGCCGGCCTCCTTGACCGGCTTCTGCGGCAGGGCGCCGCCGACGCGCGCCTCCTCGGCGGCGTCGCCGCGCAGCTTGCGCAGGTGCTTGCAGGTGCGGCGCTCGATCGGCACCGACTGGTTGCGCCACGCCGGGCAGGTGCAGGAATACACGCCGCCGACGTTCTTCAGCTCGTACGGCTTGCTGCCGGAGCCTTGCATCAAGGTCGATTCGCCGTCACGCAGGTCGGGCATGGGGGACTCCTTTGAGCCGCTTGCGGCTTAGCGTTCGCTTCACCCTTGTGAAGCGAACGCTAAGCCGCAAGCGGCTGAACTCACGTGCCTTCCACCACCGAATCGAACACGCGCACCTTCTTCCAGTTGTCCTTGTTTTCGGCGATGAATTGGTGGTGCGCCGGGGCGTCCTGGTAGCGGTCGTGGGCGGCCTGATCGGTGAAAATGACGTGCAGCCCCACGTCGAAGTCGCGGTCGTTGACCTCGCGCTTGAGCGCCTCGGCGAGGGTGCCGGCGGCGAAGAAGACCGTGCCGGGGTGCTGCGACAGGTACTTCTTGCAGGCGGCGATGAGCTTCTGCCGGGCGGCGGCGGAGTTGTCCTTCAGCGAGAAGTAGACGTTGTGTGCCAGCATGCGCGGTGCCTCGTCACGGGCTCGGGTGTGGGGAACCAGACTCGGCACCATGATGCAGCGCAGGCGGGGCGGTGGCAAGGTCCGTTGTGCGCCGGCGGCCGGCCCTCAGTTGTTGTTGAGCGCGCTCGGCTTGGCCATCTCGATCGCCTTGTAGGTTGTCATGGCCTGCCTGGCGATGATCTTGTTCTTGTCGTTCATGGCCCGGCCGACGGCCGGCTGGACCTTGCTCGCCTTGGGCGCGAGCTTCTCCAGCGACTTGAGGGCCATGAGGCGGACGTGCGCGTCGGTGTCTTTCAGGGCGTCGGCGAGGGGGCGAACGGTCAGGTCGGCCTCGGTGGGGCCGAGTTCGCCGAGCACCTCGGCGGCCTTGCGGCGCTTCTCGACGTCGTCGTCCTGCAGCTGCTCCACCCAGCCGCTGGTCGAGACGCCTTCCCACACCGCCTCTTCGCGAAACGAATTCTCACAGCCCAGCAGGAGCAGGGCCAGGCTAGCGGTCGCGGCGAGCTTGCGCATAACACCTCCGGTTCCGGTCGTGGCGAAGCGAGGGGCTACAAGCAGCGTACCACGCCCCAGCAGCGCGTCAAGCAGACGCCGGCCCTCACGACACCACCGGCGCGAGCCGCTCCGGCAGGAGGTGCAGTTTGCCGAGCAGTCCGTGGACGTCCTCGAGGTCGTCCACGCGGAGCTTGCTCAACAGCTCGGCAATGGCGCGGACGCGCTGCTCGCGGTACTCCGCCAGGGCCTTTTCGCCGGCCGACGTCAGGCACACGTCGATCTTGCGCTTGTCCTGCGGGTTGATACGGCAGGCGATCAGGGGCCGGTCGCGCGCCTCCAGCGAGCGGATAATGCGCGACATCTGGGCGGGCAGCACGCCGAGCAACCGCTGGATGTCGCCGACGATCATCGTGCCGTGGCTGCTGAGGAGGGTCAGGGTGAGGAACTCAACGTCCTTCAGGTCTCCCGCCCGGCGGCGGCCGCGCGGCAGCGCCAGGCAGAAGTGGGTGGCGACGGAGAACAGCTGACGCGCCAACTCGTCGGGGCGCACCGCAGCATCGCTCGCGATCATGGCAACTCTTCTCCCGCGCTTTCCGCCGGCCGGCCCCCGCGCTGGCGGGGTCGGGCACACCGAGCAGTTTGAGTGAATTCCTGCCCGGGAGGAACGTCTCTACCTTATCGACGGTGACATAACGCTGTCAATCGGAAAGATGCGCAGGCGAAAGGGGTTGCGGCAGTTTTCGCCGGCCGTGACGGTTGTAGGAGTGACAGCCGATTGGCACTGCTCAGCTGCCGGGTGCCGGGGCGGCGCGGCAGGCCTCCGCGGCGCGCTGGGCCACGATGTCCGGCAGCTGCGGGTGCTGGCCCAGCGGCTCGGCCAGGCGGAACTCGACCTGCGGGTAGCGCCGGGCCAGGCGCTCGCGCGCCGCGGCCAGGTCGCGCTTGACGTGGACCCCCGCCGACAGGAAGTACGGCACCAGCACCACGCGCCCCGCCCCCTGCTCGACGCAGCGACGGCCGCCGCCGTCGATGTCCGGCTCGGCCAGTTCGAGGAACGACTCCACGACGACGTGGCCGCGGCGCCGCAACTCCGCGGCCACGTGGTACAGGTCGTCGTTGGCCTCCGGCTGGCGGCTGCCGTGGGCGATCAACAGCAAAGCAGTCATTCGTCACTAGTCATTAGTCATTAGTCAGTAGGAAGCTCGCAGAGTTCAGTGTACAGTGGAAGATGGCCCGGGGAAGGTCCACCCCTCTCCGCTGGCTAATGACTAATGACTAATGACTAATGACTAATGACATGATCGGCGCGCGCCTCGGCAAATGGGTCCTCGACAGCGAGCTCGGCCGCGGCGGCATGGGCTGTGTGTACCTCGCTCACGACGCCGACGATCCGGGGCGGCGGGCGGCCGTCAAGGTGCTCGCCGGCGAACTGACCACCTACCCCGGCGCCATCCACCGCTTCCAGCGCGAGATCGAAGTGCTGGGCCGCCTCAACCACCCCAACGTCGTTCGCTTCTACGAGTCCGGCACGCACGCCAGTTTCCTCTACTACGTCATGGAATACATCGACGGCCGCGACTTCGCCGAGGTGCTCGAGGAAGACGGCCGGCTACCGTGGCCGGAGATCCTCGACTTCGCCATCCAGGTCTGCGGCGCGCTCAAGCACGCTCACGACCACGGCGTGATCCACCGCGACCTCAAGCCGTCCAACCTGCTGCGCGGCAGCGACGGCCGCATCAAGCTCACCGACTTCGGCATCGCTCACGTCTTCGCCGGCAAGCACTTGACGCGCACCGGCGCCGTCGTCGGCACCGCCGAGTACCTGTCGCCGGAGCAGGCCGAGGGCAAGCCGGCCAGCAACCGCAGCGACCTTTACGCGCTGGGCTGCGTCCTGTACACGCTGCTCTGCGGCCGTACCCCCTTCAGCGGCGAGAACGTCATCGACCTGCTGCACAAGCACCGCTACGGCCAGTTCGACCCGCCGGGCAAGGTGGTCCGCGACCTGCCGGTCGAGATCGACGAGATCGTTTGTCAGCTGCTGGAGAAGGATCCCGAGAAGCGCCCGCCCGACGCCGGCATCCTGCAGCGGCGCCTGGAGGTGCTGCGGCGCAAACTGGAGCGCCGCGGAGAGCGCACCCTCGACTACGTCGCCTCCGACCCGACGCGGTCCGGCGTCACCCTGGCCCCCGTCGAGGACGGCTCCGGCGAAGAGCGGGGCGAGGGGCCACCGACGCTTATGAGCCGGCTGCTGCGCCGGGAGTTGGAGGCGCAGAACCGCGGCGGGGCGGTACGGCAGTTCCTCAATCGGCCCACGATGCTGCTGCTCCTGTTCGTCCTCTGCGCCGCGGCCATCGCCTGGACCTTCTGGCCCGACGATCCCGAAAAACAGTACGAGGAGGGCCGGATCCTGATGGAGTCCGAGAACCCCGAGGACTGGGCGCCGGGGTGGGAAAAGCTGCAGAAGGTCAAGGACAAGCTGGCCGCCGGCGCGCACGCCGCCGACCTCGAGCGTTATGAACGGAAATACGAGGACTACCGGGCGGCGCGGCAAGCGGCGCGGCACAGCGATCACCTGAGCGAGGCGCAATGGTTCTACGAGGAGGGGCTGCGCCGCCGCCAGCAGGGTCGTCCCGAGGCGGCCCGCGAGACGTGGCGGGACCTCGTCCGCGCCTTCCGCGGGGACCCCGCCGAACGGTGGTGGGTGCGCCTGGCCGAGAAGGAACTGGCTCGGGAAGACCAGGCGGCCGACGGCCACCGCTGGGACGCGGTGCGGCAGGCGCTGGCGCGGGCCCAACGGCTGCGCGGACAGGGCCAAAACCGCGAGGCGGACGAGATCTGCGCGGCGCTGGAGGAGTTGTACCGCGACGACCCGTCGGCGAAGGAGATCCTCGATCAAGTGCGGCGCGAACGCTAACAGGGACTAACAGAAAGAGTCGGCCCCGTGAGCCGAGCGGGGCCGGGCCGACAGCCGCTGCCGCTCGGCTCGCGGCACCTTCCCCATTCCGTTAGTGCCTCCAAGCAATCCGCAGGTGTTCCCACCACCGGGCTGACCTGGCAAGGGGCGGTCATGGGGGGAAAGGAAGCTGCCCGTTCTGTGCCGAGAGGTTCCGCTTCCCCTATCCCGCTACGCCTCTCAAGACTGTCCCGCCCGCCGGCCGATACAAGGGAATGTCGTGTGAACGGATTTGCACACCGTCAAGGAGGTCATCATGGGTATCGCTCTCCCCCTTACGCAACTGATCGGCAGCCTGAAAAGCCCCGATTGGGCCGAGCAGTTCCACGCGGCCCTTACGCTGGGGAAACTGGGCAAGACGGCCACGGCAGCGGTCCCTGCCCTGGTCGAGACGCTGAAGGACGACGACCTGCACGTTCGCAAGGCCGCGGCAGTCGCCCTCGGCAACATCGGCCCGGACGCCGCTGAAGCCGTCCCAATGCTGAGCGAAGTCCTGCTGCACGACGAGGAGCCGACGGTGCGTCGGCGTGCGGCGGTGGCCCTGGGCGAGATCGGCGTGGAGGAAGCGGTCCCGGCCCTTGAGGAGGCTTACTTGCACGACGACAACGAGGAAGTCCAGGACGTGATCGCTGCCGCCCTGGCCCAGATCGATGCGAGGGCACTCGATGCGGCGGCGTAGTCCTCAGCGGCCGAGGTGAGGACGGTTCGATTCCTCGTGGGGGGCCGGGTGCCTGCGGCGATAAACTCCGGGAAACATCCGCCCGGTTCCCCAGCGTCAAGATCTCGTCAGCACCCCCGCCGAATCCTGCTTCATGGCGTGTCGGGCGGCAGGGCCCTTTCAAGCGTTCAGAGGCGAGAAGCGATGGATCAGGTCGGGGCGCTTCGGCGTGCGATGATGCAGCTTGGCGATGCTTCGGCGGAGGAACTGGCGGCAGACATCGGGACGAACTCCGGGATCCGCGTCAGGCCCAACTTTTCAGTTGCACGCCGGAACGGCTCAGGTATAATCCCACCCCAGGGAAGGGACGGTAACGCACGCCGACCTCTTCTCCGCGAAGCCTGCGTCACCCGGCAAGGAACCATTCCTCCCCGAGTCTCGAACCCCCTCTCGTCAGTCTCGGGAACCAACCTCAGAACGACTTATGGCGATGTGGACTCCTTCGGCCGACCCGGTCACGGGCGGCCCACGTTCTTCCCGCAAGGGAGGCTTGCGGCGGGCCTTCCTCGCTGCCAAGCTGGCCCTGGGCGAGCGGATGTATGCTGCCGGGATTGATGACGGCCATCTGCGGGCACAGATCGCCGCCGTGGATCAGACGATTCGCCAGGCCGAGGCCGCGGGTGTCTCGCCGGTGGAAATGCTCCCCAAACGCCGGGAACTCCTCCTGCGGCTGGCGGCCGCTGCGTTGCAAGACGATGCCCCGCTCCCCGGCGCCGACGCCGAGTACGAGCGGGCGAGGCAGGCACAAGCTGCCCTGCAACAGGCGGTCGAAGGGAGGGCCGTCAAGGGAAGAGTCGTGCCGCTTGCGGGCGGCATCCGATAAACAGTGCCGCCTCAACCTGTCGCTGGCTCTCTGGCCTCCACGAACAGAAGTAGCCCTCCCGGCGAGCAGGAGGGCTATACGGATGGAGGCTTGCGGCTCACACCGACAGCACTTCGGCGAGTTCCTTGAGCGGCCCGGCCCCGATGCGGTCCACCAGTTCCTTGATCACCCGGATGTCCTCGACGCTGAGGCCACCGTTCCTCGCCGCAACCGCCACGGACTCCCTCGGCGGCACCGCCACGGACTCCGCCGGCGGCACCGCTGCGGCGGGCTCGCGGATGACGCCGCTCTCCCGGGCCGCACTCCTCAAGATGGTCCCCTTGTAGGTGCTGATGAACTTCGTGTTCATGTCCAGATTGAAACGCCGCTTGAGGAAGTCCTGGATGTCCTTGGGCTGGGCGTCGTTGCCGAGTTCGGCGATGGCCTCCCGGACGCACTGTAACTTGTTGACTCGCTTGCCCTTTTTCCGGCCCGCCGCCTTCGTCGTCTTGTTCTCCTGGCCGGTCGCCCCTGTGGCCCCGTTCCCCTGCTCCTCCGTCCCGGCCGCCGGCTCGTGCTTCGTCTTCGGTATTCCCCGTGGCATGTCTGTACCCCTCGATGGAGTGTGCTGGGTGAAATCGTCGTTGCCGCCCGCCGCATATCTTACAGGTCTGCTTACGGTTGTGGCAACACTCCAGACTGCCGCTGCTTCTCGCCTCCCCTGTCATCGGCGTCTTCGGCGAGGAGCCGCAGTTCCGACATTTCCTTCATGATCTCGGACATTTTGCGTAGCTGTTCACGCATGGCGGGCCGCAGGGTGCTCGCCGGGCCACAACGGGCCGATCCGGTAACTCACTTGGGCAACAGGCCGAGAATCTTCTGCATCTCGGCGGCCTCGAAGGCACGGGCCGTCTGCGTCCGCATGTTGCCCAGGGCGCCCAGGTGCAGCAGGGCGGCCGTGGCCGTCTCCTCGTCCGGGGCTTCGCAGACGATCACGCCGTCGAAGGCCCCCAGCGTCCAGTACATCCCCGACACCTTGACGCCCATCTTCTTGGCCGCGGCCTTGAACGCCGCCGCCCGCTCGCAGGTGTCCCGGACGGCCTTGATCCCCTGCTCCGTGAAGTGCATGGTCGTGATGAAGGTTGCCATCGGCACGTTCCTCGGGGGCGAGTTGGTTGTCACCAGGGCATTTTATCCCGGCGACACGGCTCCGGCGCCCGATGGCGACGGGCGGGGATCGGCGTGGCCTTTGCAACGACCGCAAGGTTCGAGATGGGGGCTGCGCAACCCACCGTGGTTCGGGGTACAATGGACCTGGACGTGAGGAGAGACGGATGCGTAGACTCGCCGCCGAAGCGTTGGGTACGTTCGCCCTGGTGTTCGCCGGCACCGGGGCCGTCGTCATCAACGACGTGAACGGCCACACTCTGGACAAGAAAATACCTATGGACATCTGCTCCAGTAACGCCTAATTGGGCGACTTAACAGATGTATAATTAAAGTCTATGACCGCTGTTGCTGGCGTTTGAGGATCGCGTTTGCCGGGGATCCGAGCGTAAGGTCGGCCTGCGGGAGGTCGTCAACGTGCTACGACCCCGTCTCGCAGGCCGACGGCACCGCCCACTTCATTTCTTCGACGCCGCGGCGTCCGCCTCCACGACCACGCGGAATTTCTGGCCCGCGTAGTCGGCCTTTTCGGTGATGAACTCGTGCGTGCCGATGGACCAGTTGTCCTTGATAATGCCCCGGCCGCTGCGCTGGGTCTTCGCGTTCTCGGCCGCGGGCGGATGCTGCGGGTCCTCCTCGGCGCGCCGCACGTTGTACATGCCCTTGTCGGCCGAGATCTCCCACCAGCAACTGGCCATGTCGTACAGGCCCCAGGCATTGGGCTTCTTGGACTTGACCTTCAGCGGCGCCTTGAACCCTGCCGTGCCGGTGCTGTTCTGCTCCTTGTACTTCTCGGCAAATCCCGGGTTGGACGTGCCCACGCGGGCGGCGTATTCCCACTCCGCGTCGGTCGGCAGGCGGACAGTCTTCTTGTTCTTTTCCGACAGGAGCGCACAAAACTTCTTGACGTCGGCGAAGGGCGGGTTTTGTACGGGCAGCTGGGGCTCCTTCACCGTGCTGGGGTTGTTGCCCATCACCGCTTCGTACATCTCCTGAGTGATCGGAAACTCGCCCATGTAGAAGGGCTTCGTCAACGTCACCAGGTGGGGGTACTCCTCTTGGAAATACGGCCACATGTAGACCGGCGTGCCCATCAGGAACTTGCCGGGCGGGATGTGGGTGCATTTAAGAGTCAACTTGTCGCCTACATTCAGGATCACCGGCTCCTTGTCGGGCTTGACGAAGGGCTTGTCGGCCGCCAGCATCCGCTCCGGGAACTTGAGCGTGGTCGCCTCGATCTTGACGGCGGTGACCCACTTCTTGCCGTCCTTTTCGGCGACGACGCCGGTCACGGCGCTGGCCGTCGCCGGCTGGCAGTAGTGATTCTTCCCTTTGTTCCTGTCACCCTTCAGCGCGGGGCTGTCTGGGGCGATGTAGAATTTCAGCCGCGCGCTGAACTGATCCATCAACTTCTGGGCCGCCTCGCCGTCAAGCCCCTTGTCCGGGTAGCACTCCTTCATGATCTTGTCCACTTCCGCCCGGACCTCAGCGGTGCCGTCGATGGCAAACAGCACCATCACGTGATCCTCTTCCTTGGGGTCCGGAACGCACGCCCCGTTGCAGACCAGGCTGCCCTTGAGTGTGACCTCGCCCGCCCGGGCCGAGGATTGCTCCCCCGCCAGGGCGGTGAGCATCAAGGCGCTTGCCGCGAATGCCGAAGCAGGCCACTGCGTACTCATGCCGAGCCCTTTCCGTTCAATCAGGTAGCGGAACTGGCCCCTCCCTCCCGGCGGCACCTGCCCCTCGGGGTGGGGACCGCTGTCCGATCTCGCCCCTTTCATCTTCGCCGAAATGACGGCCCCGGCAAGTCCCGAAAGGGTGCAGTCGGCGGGCGTTCGGTTGACAACAGCCGCGGCGGACTGTCGCCCCCTCTTCGGTAGACACGGCATCACCGGCCCTCCCCCGGCTGGCGTGCGACATCGCTTCCTCAGGGTTTCGCCGGGGCGGGGCCGGCCTTCACGTCAGCGAGCAGTCGCTGGAAATCGTCGCGCGGGCGCAGGAAGGTCAGGTACTCGTCCGTCGCCAGGGAAGTGTACCCGGATGGGTCGCGGTACCGGCCGGCCTGCTGCGCCAGGCGCAGCAGTCGCACCGACCGCGCGGCGTACTCCTCCGCCAACCGCTGGCGCTCGGCCAACGGCGTCCGCTCGTCGGCCTTGACGGCCGCCGCGTCGAGCGACAGGACGGTCGCCGCCAGGTACAGCAGGTAGCCGTCGCGCGGCGCCTGGCCGGCGACGTGCTCGGCCAGCGTCGCTGCCCGCCGGTACTCGCCCTTCGCCACACAGTCATACCCCTCGACGGCGGCCCGCTCCAGGCGCCAGAGCGGCTTCTGCTCGTCGGTGCCCAGCGCGAGGGCCCGGTCGTAGTCCGCCAGGGCCTCGGCGTAGCGCTTCAGGCGCTGGAGCAGCACCGCCCGTTCGTGATACTCGACGCTCGCGAACCATCGCTGTGAGGGATCGAGCTTGTCGGGTGCGCCCGCGGATTCCCAGGCGCGGATGGCGCCGTCCCACAGTTCCAGGGCGGCCGGCAGCTGGTTGGTGTCCGTCAGCAGCCGGGCGAGGCCGACGCGGTTGGCGTTGCGGGCGACCAGGTACGGCACGACCTTCGGATACTGCCCGCACAGGCGCTCGTGGATGGACAGGGCCTTGCGGTAGGAGGCCAGGGCGTCGGCGGCGCGGCCCTGGTACTGCGCCAGCAGGCCGAGGTTCATGGCGACGGCCGCCGCCGACTCCTGGTAATCGTCCGCGCTGGGGTGTTTGCGGACCAGCTCCTCGGCGGCCGCCTCAGCCTGCTGCCACGCCGCCACCGCCTTCTCGCCCTCCCCCCGCTGGGCATGGCGGATCCCTTGCTCGTTGGCCGCGTGGAACAGCGTCTCCTTGTACCAGTCCACCCCGGGGTGTTCCCGGACCAGACCTGCCGCCACGGTCACCGCCTCGGTCAGGACTTCCGCGGCGTCGGCGGGCCGCCCGGTGTCGCGGTAGAAGCTCCCCAGGTTGGCGAGGAGCCACGCCAGGGCGTCCTGGTGGCGCGGCTCGGCGGGGTGCCGCTCCGCCCAGCGCGCGTACGCGACCCGGCCCGCCCCGTACGCTTCCTCCGCCGCGTCGTTCGCCTTGCGCATCTGGTGAACGCGCCCCAGGTTGTTGAGCGTCTGGATCAGGCGGTACGTGTATTCCGCGTCGTCGGGGTCCACGCGGGCCAACTCCTCCCACAGCGCCCGCGCCGTGCGGAACTCCTCCTCGGCGAGTGCGCCCTGGCCGGCGGCGTTGTGGGCCGTGCCGAGTCGCTGCAGCGCCCGGGCCAGCTCGCTTTGATAGGCCGCCTCGTCCGGGTGTTCCCGGCGCAGCCGCTCGAAAATCGTCCGCGCCTTCTCGAAGTGTTCGGTGGCGCGCGGCTGGGAATCGAGGATGGCGACGATGTCCCCGAGGCGGGCGCGGGCGCGGCCGAGGTCGGCCAGCAGCTCGGGATCGTCGGGGTAATCGGCGACGAAGCGCTCGTACTCGTCGCGCGCCCTCTGGAGGAGCTTGCGGCGGAGCGGCTCCAGGTTGCGGCTTTTCAGCTCCGGGTCCTCGCTGACGTCGGTGAGGAACTGGTCCACCGTCTGCCGCTGACGCCGGAACTCGTCCAGGGCGTGCCGGCGCTCGCGCTCGGCGGCGTCGCGCTGGAGCTGGGCGGCGTCGCGCTCGGCCACGGCCTGGGACCATTGCCAGAGGCTGACGGCGGTCCCGCCGATCAGCGTCAGCGTCAGCGCCGCGGCCAGGGCGGTCACCTTCGGCTTGCGGCGAGCCCAGCGCGCCAGCCGCCCGACCGGCCCCGGCGGGCGGGCCCGCGTCGGCTCGCCGCGCTGCCAGCGGCGCAGGTCGGCGGCCAGCTCGGCGGCGCCCGGGTAGCGGCGGCCGGGGTCCTTCTCCAGGGCCTTGAGGCACACCGTCTCCAGGTCGCGCGGGATGGCGTCGTTGAGGCGGCGCGGCGGCTGCGGTGCCTCGTGCAGCACTTGTTGCAACACCAGGTGGGGCGCCCCGCGGAAGGGCGGCTCGCCGGTCAGCGCCTCGTAGAGCGTCACCCCCAGGCTGAAGACGTCGGTCCGGCCGTCCAGGGCCTCGCCGCCGCGCACTTGTTCGGGACTCATGTAGGCGGGCGTGCCGGCCAGGACCCCCTCGCGCGTCAGGGCCGTGCCGGGGGCCGCGTCCCGCGCCAGGCCGAAGTCCGCCAGCTTGGCGCGGAGGACCCCGGCCGGCGACTCGGCAGCCTCGAGCAGGACGTTGCCCGGCTTGACGTCGCGGTGGATTAGCCCGGCCGCGTGTGCCGCCGCCAGCGCATCGGCGACCTGGACGACGACGGCGACGGCTTCGTGCGGCTCCAGGCGCTGGCGGGCGCGGATCAGGCCGGCCAGCGTCGGGCCGGCGACGTACTCCATCACCAGGTAGGGCAGGCCGTCGGCGGTGTGGTCGGCGGCGTAGACGGCGACGGCGTGCTCGTGGTGGAAACGGGCAGCGGCGCGGGCCTCGCGCAGGAAACGGGCGCGGGCCTCGGCGTCGGCCAGCCCCGGCCGCAGGAGCTTGACGGCGACCGTGCGCCGCAGGGCGCCGTCGTGGGCCTTGAAGACGACGCCCATGCCGCCGCGCCCCAACTCCTCGGCGAGGGTGTACGGCCCCACGGCGCTCGGCCAGGCGCAGACTTCCTCCGGACGTGGCCCCGGCGGGGGCGTGGCTCCGCCGGTCGGCGTGTCCGCTCCCCCGAGCCCCGGGCCGGCCTTGAGGGCGGCGACGGCACGCGCCAGGCCGGCCTCCTCCCACGCCGCCGGCCGGCCCGCGCCGCCGGCCCAGGTCCGCAGCTCGCCGTCCTCGCAGAGCTGGTCGAGCCGGGCGCGACACGACGGGCAGGCGCGCAGGTGTTCGCCGCTGCGGCGGCCGTCCTCCTCGCTGAGCAGGCCGTCGAGCAGCCGTCGAAGGGTTTCGGCGGAGAGACAGGGTCGCATGGCAGCTCCCACACCAGGCAGCGGAGGCCGTCACTCGCCCAGGCCGGGCAGCGGCAGGTCCTCGGCCAGCTCCAGGATGATTTCGCGCAGCGCCTTGAGGGCGCGCGACTTGGCCACGTAAACCTTTTCGATGGGCAGGCCCACCGCGTCGGCGACGTCCGCGGCGGGGCGCCCCTCCAGCCAGGCCAGCTCGAAGGCTCGCCAGGTCGTCGCCTCGAAATGGGGACGGGCCCGCTCCAGGGCCACCTGGAGCAGGCGCGTGTGGAACTCGGCCGTCCACTCGGCATCGGCCTCCGGCGCCGGCACCTGCTCCAGCCGCTCGTCGCCCTGCGCCGCGGGCCGGCGGCCGCCGAAGAAGTGCGCCAGCCGGTAGCGCGTCAGCGTGCCCAGCCAGTCGCGGAAGCGGCCGCGCTGGGGGTCGTAGCGGAAGCCCGCGATGGAGTGGGCGACCTCCGTCAGCACCTCCTGCGTCACGTCCGAGGCGTCCGCCTCCTGCAGGCCCTTGCGGCGGCAGTGGGCGTAGACCAGCGGCGCGTAGACGTCCACGAACGTCTGCCACGCCGCGGCGTCGCGGGGGTCGCGGATGCGGAGCAGCAGGCTGGGCCGCGTGTCCGAGGACGAGGAGGCGTCCACCATAGATGACTTGGCTCCGGGAGCGACAATCTTGCGCGACCCATCGCCATTTTGACCGATCCCGCGCGGCCGGGCAACACCCAATAGGGATCCTGGGTGACGGTTTGCAGGCCATCGGCGGACTCGCGGCGATTAATTTATCGCTCCTGCCGCAAATCCAGGCGCTTGTTACGACGGCAACCGCGTCTAAATTCTTTGACCCCGCTATATTCGCGGCGCGTGTAATCAACTTGATCGGTGAATCCGCGGTCGCGACGCGAGTGCTGCTCCTCGCTCATTTATCCGTTTTCGCCTACCTCGGCGGAGCGATCCTTGGAGTATACCTTGCTGGTAAGGTATTTGGCATCGATCCGCCTGTTTCGGCAGAGTTGTCGAATGAAGCCATTGCGCTGCCAACGCCGACAAACATTTCACAAAACACAACGGCGCGTACCGGGTCGGTAACCGCGGGCACGGCCGGCGGCAGCGTAACCGTCCCAAGCACAACCGCCTCCGGACAACTGAGTGCTAGATGGCGCAGCGCCAGTACCGGCGACTTCCAAGTCGCCACTTTTAGTGCGACCGCGGCCACCGTGACCGATAGCACCGGCACGACGGTCGGCACAGGAGTCGCCAGCCTGACTGCCGCATCGCCGATCCCGGCAGCCGTGATGGGCAACAACAGCTATAGCATTAACGGCACCGGCAGCCTGTCATTCTACGGGCCGGCCGAGTCCAGCTTGGGCGCCGGCGGCAACTGGACGAATTACTCAGCCACCGTCACGGGCAACACGTCGATAACACTCACCACTGATGGCCTGACGCTGAACGGCCGGGCGCTGCCCGCCGGCACTTACACCATCACCACCAGGTCGGCAACGCTCGGCGGCAGCGGCCAGAGCACGTCGCCCAATTTTTCCGGTTCGGCATCACTCAGCGTGACAGGCGGTACGGTCACGCTCGGCCCGGAAAACGGCAGCATCATCCTTGGCGGCAAAGCGCTCGACCTCAGTAACGGTGCCACGCTGGACGGCTACACCGGCAACCTCAGCGTCGCGGCCGGCGGCGGTAACAACACCGACACGGTCACGCTCAACGGCAACGCGGCCAACGTGCTGACGGTGTCTGCCACTCCTGCCACCCTGACCACCGATCAGAACACGCCCAAGACGTTCCAGGTCAATGTCAACACGAGCCTGGCCGACACCTACAACCTCACCGCCCAGGCCCCGCCGGGCTGGACCGTGAGCCTCAACGCCACCGGCCGGGTCGCCGTCACGCCTGCGCCGGGCCTCCAGGGCGGCACCTTCCCGATTCAGGTCATCGCCCAGTCGCAGACCGACCTCAATTTGGTGGCGCAGACCACGGTCAACGTCACGGTCACGCCCACGACGCCGGGCGAGACGCTGACCGTGATAGGGGACCCGCTGCTGACGGTGCCGTTCAACAACGCGCAACTGCCCACCGCGTTCCAGGTGCAGATTCACAACAACGGCCCGGCGCCGATCACCGAGGATCTGGCCTTCAGCAACGTGCCCAGCGGCTTCACGCTGCTGAACAGCGGCACCAGCGTCACCATCCCGGCCGGGCAGACCGGCATCGTCGGCGTTTACCTGCAACCGACGAGCGGCCAGGTGCCCCCGGTGGGCACCCCGGCTTCGTTCACCGTCACCGCCACCAACGCCGCCAATCCGGCCGATATGCAGACATTCAATGAGTCGTTCACCATCCCCGCCGTGGATGGTATCACCCTGTCCAGCAATCCCGTTCAGGTCAACACTCTGCCGGGTGTCACGGGCACGGCCACGCTCACCGTGACCAACGTCGGCAACGTCTCGGAAACCGTTACGCTCTCGTCCAGCAGTTCGGCCGGCCTCACGGTCAGCGGCCTGCAAACGGTCACGGTCCCCGCCGGCCAGTCTTCCACGGAAACCGTCTCCTGCACGCCCAGCGCCCAGACGCCCCTCAACACCACTCTGCAAACGACGATTACCGCAACCTTCGGCCCAGCCAACGCCCCGTTGACCCAAACGCTGGAGATCCCGGTGGATGCCGTCATCGTCGGCGCCCAGGCGGTTGCCAGCGCGGCCGTGTCCGCGGGACAGATTGGCGAAGGCAACCTGGGTGCCCAGCTCGGCGACCTCAGCACCGACCTGACCAACCTGGAGCCGAACACCGCCAACGCCATTTTCAACAGCCAGGTGCTGGCGGACCTCGCCGCCGTGGCGGCCTTGCTGCCCGCCGATCCGTTCCTCGCCAAGTTCGCGGCCGGCGTGGCCGCCGGCCGCGGCGAGATCGCCAATGCCGTGACCGCCAGCAATTTCCAGACGGCCTTCAATGACCTGGCGAACACGATGAGTTCGATATCCAGCGTGCTGAGTGAGCAAGCGGCCAGCGGCTTCTCCCTGAGCCTGAGCCCCAACAGCGCCTTGGCCCTGCCTACCACCCCTTCCCAGGTCGTGCTGCTGCTGGGAAACAACGGCAACGCCACCACCACCTACGACATCAGCATCTCCGGCTTGCCGGCCAACGTGACCGCCGCCTTTGCCCCGAAGGTCACGATGCTGCCGGACCAGATCCTCGGCGGCGTCTCCCAGGCCAGCATCCCCATCACCCTCACCGAGACCGGCGGCAGCCTGTTCCCCACCAGCTTCACCGTGACCGTCACCCCCGAAGGAGCACCGGACATCGCCCAGAGCGTCACCGGCACGCTGACCGTGCGTCCCACCTTCGTGGACGTCACCCAGGTCGTGGTCAACCCCACGCTCGCCAAGCAGGGCACGCCGGTGGACGTCGTCGCCCGCCTGCTCAACTCCATCAATCAGCAGCAGCAGGCCCTGGCCTCGTACACAGTCACCGACTCCGGCGGCCACGTGGTCTTCACCTCCACGGCGGTGCCGCTGACGCTCAACGTGGTCTCCCTGCTGTCGAGCGTGGACCTGGGCAGCTTCCCCACTACCGGGCTGGCCAACGGCGTCTACACCGCCACCGTGACCATCACTGATCTTTCGGGCCACCTCCTGCCCGGCGGGACGAACCAGGGGACCGTGCTCGTCGGCACGCCGGTCTCGGCCACGTTGACCACGGCCCCGACGACCCTGGCGCCGGGCACCGGCACGGTGACCACGACATTGCAGGTCAACGCCATTGCTGGCGCGGCGAACTCGGCCACGGTCACGGTGCCCACCAACAACGGCGTGGCCATCGTCCCCGGCTCCTTCAACATCGCGCCAACGACGATCACGCCCCACAACAACGGCACCGAGGACCTCACCTGGAATTTTTCGACCCTCCCAGCCGGCACGTTGTTCTTCACAGGGGCTGGGGGGTCGTTAATAGGCATAGATAAACTGGACCTGGCCACCGGCACGATCACGAATGTGTTCACGACCAGTGTCGCACTGGACGGTGCCTTGACCTTCGACAATAGCGGAGATATCATCTACGCATCCAATGATAACGAGATGGACCTCTACAATCCGGCCACCAACACGTCCACCCCTGTTGCGACGGGATTTAGCTTCGCCAACACCCTCACGCTGGAGCCGGGCGGAAACAGCGTCCTGGTCGGCAATCACGGGGCGGTGGACCGCGTCAATCTCAGCACCGGGGTGGTGACCCAGCTGTTCAGCCTGGCGACGTTCGGCCCTAACTTTATTGGGTTCCGCCCCACAGGCATCGCTTACGACAACCAGGGAAACCTGTTCGTCGCTGGCTTCCTCGTATCTAACAGCAGGTCTGGTTTTACGGGAGACGCCGTGTGGCAGGTCGATCCGACCACCGGCGCCATCCTGCAGACGATTCCACTGCCGGGGTTATCTGAGGATACGCAAGGTGTGACCTTTGACCCCGTCACCGGGGCGTTGTGGGTTACTTTCGCTCCGAATGGCCTGATTGAGGTCTCGAATTATCTGACCCATCCCCAGCTGCAGGTATTCACGAGCCCACAATTTTCAAACTTTACCGGTATCCAGAGTGACGGCCGGGGCAACCTCTATATCGGCAGCGCGCTTGGCCCGTTGATCGAATACAACATTGCCGGCAACACCTACACGAACGTGACGCCCACTTATGCCCTCACAGCAGGTGGGATCGCGCCGCTGATTGGTCTGGGCGCCCCACCTAGCTCACAGACCTTCACCTGGCAATCGACCGTCAGCAACCTCCAGTCCGGCGAGGCCCGCGACGTTACCCTGGGGGGGATCGTCAACTTTACCAACCAGGGCTCGCCCGCCACGCTCAGCCTGCCGCCCACAGTGGTGACCGGGGCGCAAATCCTGGCCCTCAGCCCGGCGTCGCAGACCGTGGCGCCCGAAAGCCCGGCTGCCTACACGGTGACCGTGTCTAATCCGACCAGCACCGCGGACACGTTCAACCTGGCAGTGCTCGGCGTGCCGGCCAGCTGGGTGAGTCTGCCCCCGAGCATAACAGTTGCCGCCAACACCTCCGTGCCTGTCACCCTGACGCTGACTTCCGATGCGCTGGCCACGCTGGGCGATCATGGTTTCACGGTCACAGCCAAGGACGCGAACGGCGTCTCGGCTTTCGTGCATGGCGACCTGATCCTGGCGGGTCAACCGCCGGCCGCGCCCGACATCGAGGCCCACGGCGTCGTCGTGAGCCTCAAGCCCGTCCAGGCCAGCGCCGGGCAGGGAACGACGGCCCGCTTCACCGTGCAAGTGACGAACACCGGCAGCGTCGCCGACACCTTCTCCCTGGCCGCGCTGGGCTTGTCCGCCGGCATCACGGTCCTGTTTTCCCCGGCAATGGTCCTCGTGGAGCCGGGGACCAAGAGCGTCCAGACCGTGATCCTGACCTTGACGCCGGCACGCGGCACGACCGCGGGCGCCATTCCGTTCCAGGTGACGGCCACGTCCACGACCGCCTCGACCGTCACGGCCTCCGCCCAGGCGACGTTGACGGTGGTCAAGCAAGGCGTGCAGGTGAGCCTCAGCCCGGCAAGCGGCGCGCCCGGCAGCACGTTTATGCTGACGGTGACCAACACCGGCACCGTCAAGGACACCTTTGACCTGTCCCTGGGCGGCCCGGCCGCCCTGGTCGCCCACCTGGCCCAGGTCAAGGTTACGCTGGCCGCCGGCGCCTCCACGACGGTGAAGATCACCACCCAGCCGGTGAAATTTGCCGTGCCGGGGGCGTTGACCCTGGTCGGGATCGCCAAATCGGAGGGCAACCCGGCGATCCAGGCCAGTGCCACGGCATCGATCACGGTCGCCGGCACCCAGGGGATGACGGCGCAGTTCAGCCCGGGCGTGCAAGTCATCCAGGTGCCGGGCACATCGAATTTCCTGCTGCTGGTCAACAACACCGGCAACAGCGAGGACGCCTACACGGCGACCATCAAGGGAACCAGCGGCCCGGTCACGGGGCAACTCATGGGGCTGAACGGCCAACCGACCCATACCATCCCGACCTTCCGGCTGCCCGGCCTGTCCACCGGCGCCCTCCTGCTGGAGACCGACCTGGCGGCCTTCGCGACGGGGACGATCACGATCGAGATCGACTCGTTGACCGATCCGGCGATCAAGGCCACCGTCAAGGCCACCGTCAAGGCCACGCCGCCGCCACCGCCGCCGCCGCCGCACCGGGGGCGGGGCTTCGGTTGAGAGCAGCCGCAGCGGACCGTCGCCCCCTCTTCGGTAGACACGGCATGACCGGCCCTCCCCGGCTGCCGTGCGACATCACTTCATCGCAGGGGACTCGGCGAGCCGCCCGGGGGGAGCCGATGCTGGAGTATGAGTCGGCCGGCTTGACCAGTGACCCGGCTTGCTCGTTAATCATCGACCCCTTTAATCGTCCCTCATGCCTCCGCGCCGGCCGGCCGGCCGGAAGGAGCGCGCATTTTACTTGACTTACCACGGAGCGAGGCGGTAAACTTGCTCTTTTGGGTGGTGTTCTCAGACGTGATCAGGGCGAGGACCACACAACCGACCGACTCTCGGGCTTCATCAGCGAGCTAGCCCGGGCGCCCGGTTCAGAAGTCGTTTCGTGCGGTTTCCGTAGCAGACCCCCTGACTCGCGGATGCCGCGCCCTCCGGACGGGTGCGCTGGCATCGACCTACTCACCTGAGCCCCTCACCAACCGCGAAGCGAAGCCCTCTGGTGTCGCTCCCGGGATCGGGCGCGTTGTCTCGGCTTACGTCCCGAGCGGCACCGCGACGCGCATTCCCCGCGCCACGCCCGGACCTCGATCCTTCGCAGTCCGTGCCGGCCGTCCCCAGGACCGTGTCGCCAGGAGGATCGACATTTCCCGGCGGGACGGCATACCGCGACGAGTCGCCCTTGCAGGAGCCGCACCCGTGATGTCGCACTTCCTCAAGCGTTGGTTCCGCCGCCGTTCGGATGCCAGCCTTCGTCGGCGCGAGATCGCGTACCGCCCGCTCATCGAGCAGCTGGAAGAGCGTGTGATGCTCGACGCCGGCCTGCCCCCGGCCCTCGTCGTCGGCCGCACGCTGTCGTCGTATTTCGTCGGCGGCATTCAGAACCAACACGAAACCATCACCTACACGGTCTACAACGAACAGGCCAACCCCGTCACCGGCGTGCTGCTGACCGACACGCTTCAGCCCGGCGTGACGTTCCAGAGCGCCTCGCAGCTGCCGGACCAGAGCGGCCAGAAGCTGGCCTGGAGCCTGGGCACGATCCAGGGCTTCGACCGGGAAAGCGTTACGCTGACGGTGTCTCTGCCCAACTCGATTCCCTTCCAGCTGGACTCCGGCGCCAAGGCCTTCGCCACGCTCAACGCCGGGCTGGTCTCGAATTCCACCTCCGCCGCGACGCTTCAACCGGGAAGCATCAACGATATTCCCGGCGGCGCCGCACTGCTGAACTCCACGCCGGACACCGATGCCACCAACGTGAACGACACGCCGAACCTGCCGATCAGCGACCCGTTCGTCCAGGAAGAGGCCGCGGCCCTGGGTTACAACGCGCAGAATATCTTCAATTTCCTGGAAAACGATATCGGCTACAACTCCTATCTCGGATCGGTCCGGGGGGCGCGCGGGACCCTCTGGTCGAGTGCCGGCAATGCGCTGGACGTCGCCAGCCTCGGCGTGGCCCTGATGCGCGCCAGCGGCATCCCGGCCCAGTACGTTTCGGGCACCCTGTCGCAGAGCCAGGCCCAACAGCTCATCCGGTCGATGTTCCCGGCCAGCTTCCAGACGGTTGGCTACATCCCGGCCGGCAGCCACCTGGCCGATCCCGCCAACGATCCGCAGCTGCTCGCCGAAACGGAAAACCATTTCTGGTTCCAGTTCAACACCGGCAGCGGCATGACGGACGCCGACCCGCTCATGGCTGCCGTCACGTCCGGCGGGCATGTGGGGCAGGCGTTCACGGCCAGCACGGGCACGTTCGCCGAGGTGCCGGACAACCTGCGGGAGAAGACCGAGGTGTCGCTCACTGCGGAAATCTACAACCAGGCCGCTGCGGTGTTCGGCCTGAATCCGTACACGGAAACCGTCGTCCTGGATCAGACGTTCAATGATGTGAACCTGGTCGGCCGGCCATTGTCCGTCGGAACCTTCGTCAGCTCGGACACCGAGGGCGGCCTTGGCTTCGGCGCCACCACGAACACCTATTCGCCCTATCTGACGCTCGGCGATGAGGCCTTTCCCGACCCCAGCCAGAATGAAGTCATTCACGGTCAGGCTTTTCAGGAGTACATCACCAGCTTTCCGCTCGGCAGTCAATTCTTCACTGGCTTGTTCCTGAACTTCACACTGAGCGGGCCGCAGGGGACGGCCCAAACTTACTCCGCAACGCTGCTCGACCGCATCGGCTATGACGTGCGGCAGAACGGCGGTTCGTTGTCGCTGGCGCTCAGCGCCAATTCGCCAACGGCGCTTTCGCCTGCGCAAGTCTGGAGCATTGATGTCCTGCCGGGCTTGCAGGACGAGGCAGCGGCCATCAGGGCTGAGGACAGTCTGGAGAACTCGTACAACCTCGTCGGCAACGCCGTCGCGGCCAACGATTTGACGGATGCAGCTGGGCTTCTTCGCAATGTCCTGGTCGGCCAAACGCAAGCCTACCTGGCAGACTTCGTGGCGACTTCCGATCTCTATGAGGACAGCCTCGCGGCCGCGGCGGAGATCAAGATGTATTCCGCCCGTCCGCGGATCGCGGTCATATCTGCCAACGTGACGGAGCAGAACTCCACGCCGGTGCTGTCCTTTGAATGCAACCTGCTCGACGACTCCCTTCAGACCGTTGTCTATCCGGGGCAGACGACCTCCGTGTTGATTCCCTTTGAAGGTGCGCGAGGGATCCAGGAAAACGTGCTGGAGACGAACCTCTTTCCGCAGCCGGATGCGTCCAGCGGCATTCAGGTGCAGGCCCAGGTCAGCACCTCGACCGCGTTCGACGCTGCCGCTGCACAGGGCATTCCCCTGGTCGCGCTCGATCCCAGCGAACCGAGCCTGGTAGACCAGCTCAACATCGACGCAGTTGCCAAGGCCCGTATCACCACGGCCCTGCAAGCGGGGTTGTTGGTGATTGTGCCCACTCAGGATGTCATGATTGGCGGCGCACCGACAAACGCGTGGTATCAGATCAACTTGCAGACGGGGGACACGATTGGCGTCGGCGAGGACGGCGCTCATCAATCCCTGATCGACTTCGCTTTTGCTGGCGCACCCCCGGGGGTAGCAGCATCGGCCGGTAACGCGCAGAAGGATCTCCTGGATCGTATCAATGGAACAGTAAAAGCGACCGAGATCTTCACTTTCTTAGTGAGCAAGTTCAGCGTACCACAAAATAAGAAGGGAATTCAAAGAAATTTTGCCAAAGCGAGGGTTATCGCTACAGTCGAGAAGGAAGTCCAGGAGTTTGAGGCGATTAGCCGAGAATTCAAAGAATCCGAGGCTTTCCTTACAGCATTCACTAATACCCTAAATGCGTTGTTTGCGCAATGGGCGAAATTATTTCTGGATAATGATCCCCCGGTGCTGACGTCACTCTTCAATAACACGGTCGGATTAAGCTCTCACAATCTGATCAGTGAAACCGCAACGGTCGCCGCGAATCGGACGGCTGGGACGGTCAACGGAAACGCACAGACAAATTCGGTCGCCGCAACGGGAAACCTGCAAACCTCGTGGAGCAATAGTGCCGCCAGTTCTTTCGTCGTCGGTTCCCTCTCCGCGAGTGTGGCGACGGTACAAAGCGGGGCCGCCATTGTCGGCAGCGGCACTGTGGCATTGGCGGAATCAGGCAATCCGGTCCAGGCCGGGATTTCCGGCAGCGACAATTTCAGCGTGACGGGAAACGGCAGCCTCGCATTCTACGGTCCTGCGGAAAGCAGTCTCGGCGTCAGCGGCAACTGGACCAACTATGCCGCCTCCATCACCGGCCAGGTGACGATCACGCTGACAACCGATTCGCTCACCCTCAACGGCAAGGTGCTGCCGGCCGGCACTTACACGATCACCACCAGTGCGGCGACCTTGAGCGGCAGCGGCCTGACCACGTCGCCCAACTTCAGCGGGTCCGTCGCCATCACCGCCACAAGCGATACCATTGACCTCGGCGCGGGGTCAGGGGCCCTCACGGTCGGCGGCAAGCCGGTTGATCCCAGCAGCGGTGTAACATTAGACGGCTACACAGGCAGCATCAGCGTGACTTCCGGCGGCGGCAGCAATCTCGACCATGTCACGCTCAAAGGCAACACGGCCAACGTGCTGACGGTGTCGGCCACTCCGAACACGCTCACCACCGATCAGAACACACCCAAGACCTTCCAGGTCAACGTCAACACCAGCTTCGCCGATTCGTATACGCTTGTCGCGCAGGCGCCGGCCGGCTGGACGGTGAGCATCGACAGCAACAACAACGTGACAGTGACGCCGGCTGCGGGGCTCCAAAGCGGAACTTACCCGATCCAGGTTGTCGCGCAATCGACGACCGATCCGAATCTGGTGGCGCAGACCACGGTCAACGTGACCATCACCCCGACTGTGGCTGGCATGACTTTCACCGTGCAGCCGGACCCGCTGCTGACCGTGCCGTTCGGCAATGCCCAGGTGCCGACCGCGTTCCAGGCGGTCATCCACAACGACGGCCCGGCCGCGGATACCTACAACCTGACGTTCGCCAACATCCCGGCCGGCTTCACGCTCCTGGACAGCGGCACCAGCGTCACCGTCCCGGCCGGCCAGACCGGTATCGTCGGCCTCTATCTGCAACCGACCGGCACATCGCTTCTGCCGCCCGGGACGCCGCTGTCGTTCGATGTTACCGCGACCAGCACCACCAATCCCACCACGATCACGAAGAAGGTGACCGAATCGTTCGACATGCCCACCGTGGACGGGGTGACTCTGTCCAGCAATCCGGCAGGGGTAACCAGCTCACCCGGCGTGGCGACGACGGCCACGCTCACGCTGCAAGACGTCGGCAACGTGCCGGAGACGGTGACGCTGACCGACACCGCCGCGGCGGGCCTGACTATCAGCCAATTCACGCCTGTCAGCCTCGCCGTCGGCCAGACGAAGACGGTCACGGTCACGTGTACCCCCGCGGCGAATGCGGCGCTGAACAGCACGCTGGCGACCACCTTCACGGCGACCTACGGCCCTGTCGCCAACCCGCAAACCGCTACCACCGAGGTCGATGTGCAGGTGGTCTCGGTGCAGGTCGTCGCGCTGTCGCAGGCGGCAACCGCCGCCGGCGCGCTCGCCAGCGACAGCAACGACCTCCAACTGTCCCAGACCCTGACCGAGCTGCAATCTTTCATCGTCCAGCTGCAGGCCTCTCCTACCAACGGCACGGTGCTGAGCGATGTGCAGTTCGAGCTGGGCAACGTCAGCACGCTGCTCAACGTCAACGGCGACCCGAACCTGACGGCGTTGGTGCCCCAGCTACAGACGCTCCAAAACGACGCCAACGCCGGCAATGTCAGCGGCTTGCTCCTCGCCCTGCCGACCTTCTTCAACAACCTGACCGGCATCCTGACGGTCGAGGCGACCGAGCAGTTCACCCTCAGCATGACCCCCAGCGAAGTCGATCTGGGGACGGGCCAGAGCCAGGTCTTCCCGGTGCAGCTCACCAACACCGGCCCCGACCCCGTGACCCTGACGCTGAGCGCCGCCAACGTGCCCACCGGCGTCTCGGCCCAGTTCGCGCAGACGCAGGTGACCCTGGCCGTCGGTGCGACGCAGACGGTGAACCTGACGCTGACCCAGACGCAGGAGGTCAACGTGGTGTTCGCGCTGGCGGTGACGGCGGCGGCCTCGGTGGCGCAGCAGACGGCCACGGCGGTCGTGACGATCCACCCGGCCATCGCCGACGTCATCAGCGTGACGGCCAACCCGCAGCAGGTCAACCCCGGCGACCCGGTGGCGGTGACGGCCCAGGTCTTCAACACCGCCAACGTGGACCGCAGCGAGCAGGCGCAGCTCCAAATCCTCGATGCGTCAGGCAACGTGCTCAGCACGCTGCCGCTGGTGCCGGTGACGCTGGTGCCGGGCACCAACGACGTCACGGTGGACCTGGGTCAAGTGCCGACGACTGGGCTGGCGAATGGTGTGTACAGCCTGGAGGTTTCGCTGCTGACCCCAGACGGCACTCCGCTGCCCGGCCACTCGTCGCAGGCCGTCTTCGGCGTGGGCCAGACCGTGACGGCCTCGGCCGCCGCCAGTCCGACCATCGTGCCGCCGGGAACTTCGACGGTATCGACCACCATCAGCGTCAACAACCAGTCCGGCAGCAGCGGTGGCGGAGGTAGCGGGGGAAGCGTCACGCCGCCGATCACCGTGGAAGTCGGCTATGCGGACGGACTGCGCGCCAATGGCTTTTTCCCCAACCCCTGGGACGGCGCGCCCAACACGGTGTTCGTCGGCGATGATGCTTCCAACGTCGATGGCGGCGCCATCCTCATCATCAACAACGGTACCGCGCCCATCACCGTAAACGATGTTTCCGTCACGCTCTCGAACGGAGTCAATTTGGACCTTTGGGGAAGCAACGTGGTCCCGGCCGGCGACAATCTGGTTTTGTCCGAGACGACCCCAAATAATTTCGACACGAGCGACTACGACGACACGACCAGCCCGCCGGGGTATCCCGACGGGGAGACGGCCCACGCCGCGCGGGTGAACATTACGCTCAACGGCGTGGCGCAGCCGACCCTGCTCGACACGGGGCACGTCTTGACGACGGGAGGCTTCGACCTGGCACAGCTGGGCAACGAGTCGCAGAACTGGCGGCCGATCGGCACCACGGGGATCGACAACCTCGGCGGCTCCGCCGTCTCGGCGGTGGTAACCGACAACCTGCCGGCGAGCGGCTATACCGTCGATCCCACCAGCATCAACCCGGCTGCCACGTCATCGTCCTCATCCCAGGTGGTCTGGTCCGGGGGAGTCCTGAGCAGCAGCGTCCCCAGTCTGTTCCAACTCACCGGCACGGTCAGCAACATGGCCCCCGGCGAAGTGCGCCAGATCAGCACCGGCACCAACGTCGCCGTGACGACCACGACCAACAGCGGCCAGCAACTGACCAGCACGATCACCTTGCCGCCGCTCACCGTGGCGGCCGAGCACATCATCAGCCTGACCCCGCCCACGCAGACCACGGACCGCAACACGATGGCCAACTACACCGTGGTGCTGACCAACCCGCTGCCGACCGACGAGACCTACAGTCTCAGCGTGGCCGGGTTGACCGGGTTCACGACCCGCTTGGCCGGCAGCGTTCTGGTGCCGGCCGGCCAGACGGTCGATGTGCCCTTGCAGGTGACCGTCCCCGCCGGTGCTATCCCCGGCACCGACGTCTTCGAGGTCGATACCCAGACCGCCGCCGGCGCCAGCGATTCCGTCGAAGGCCAGCTCACCGTGGCGCCCACGGTGGCTTTACCGAGCGTCCAGTTGGCCCTCCGCCCGGCGCAAGCCACGGCCGGACAGGGCACCTCGGCCACCTATACCGTCACCGTGACCAACAGGGGCAACCTGACCGATACCTACAACCTGGGCGTGACGGGCCTGCCGACGGGTGTCAACGCGAGCTTTTCGACATCGACCATCACGGTGCCGCCCGGCACAAGCAACTTCCGCGACATCACCCTGACGCTGACCCCCGCAGCCGGCACGAAGCCCGGCCCTTACGCGTTCCAGGTGACGGCCACCTCCACGACCCAATCGTCCGTCACGGCCTCCGCGTCCGGCACCTTGAAAGTGGTCTCGCAGGGCGTGGCGGTCACGCTGACCTCAACGAGCGGGGCGCCCGGCAGCACCTTCTCCCTGAAGGTGACCAACACGAGCACGGCCAAGGACACCTTCGACCTATCCCTGGGCGGACCAGGAGCGCTGGTGTCGAAACTCGCACTGACCAAGGTGACGCTCGCCCCGGGTGCCTCGACAACAGTGACGATCACCACCGGAGCGATCACCTTCGCCGTGTCGGGGGCGCTGCCCCTGGTCGCGTCTGCCAAGTCCGAGGGGAACCCGGCGGTCGAGGTCAGTGCCACGGCACCGATCACGGTCCCCGCAACGATGGGGATGACGGCGCAGCTTAGTCCGGGCGTGCAGGTCATCCCGGTGCCGGGTACGTCGAACTTCCTGCTGCTGGTCAACAACACGGGCAACAGCGAGGACGCCTACACGGCGACCATCACGGGGACCAGCGGCCCGGTCAAGGCCCAGCTGATGGGGCTGGACGGCCTGCCGACGAACACGATCCCGACCTTCCGGCTGCCGGGCCTGTCCACCGGCGCCCTCCTGCTGGAGACCGATCTGGCGGCCTTCGCGACGGGGACGGTCACGATCGAGATCGACTCGCTGACCGATCCGGCAATCAAGGCCACCGTCAAGGCCACCGTCAAGGCCACGCCGCCACCGCCGCCGCTGCGCCGGGGGCGGGCGTTCGGTTGAGAACAGCCGCAGCGGACTGTCGCCCCCTCTTCTTCGGTGTACACGGCATGACCGGCCCTCCCCGGCTACCATGGGATGTCGCTTTCTCGCCGCGGACTCGCAGGGCCGTCTGCGGGAAGCCGATGATGGAATCAGAGTCAGCCGAACCAAGGATGTGTCCGGCTTTCCCCAGCGGGGTGGTTCATGCGAAACGGATTTCCGGTGGCCCTGGCGTGTACCTTACTGATCACCGGCGCCCTTCGAGCCCAGGCGCCTGTGCCCGACAGTGGCCCCGTTGAGTCTGCGTGTCCGGCCGCTTCGGCGTGTTCGGCTTGCCTGGATGTCTGCCCGGAGCCGGCCCCCTCGCGTGTCTGGCTGGGCGGCGATTACATGCTGTGGTGGGTCCGCAAAGCCCCACTGCCCGCGCCCCTGGTCACCATCGGCCCGTTCAACCCGGACACCTTTGTCCCGGGCGTGAGCCCGACGCCGGCCGCCTTGTCCTCGCCGGGGACGGCAGTCCTGTTCGGCGGCCAAAACCTCTCGCTGGGCACCTTTTCCGGCCTGCGTCTTCAGGGAGGCATCGACCTGACCGAGGACCGCACCCTGGCCGTCGAGGGAGGCGGTTTCGTTCTGGAACAACGGTCGCGCTTCTTCGCGGCGGCCTCGAACGCCGCCGGTGTCCCGTTCCTGGCCATCCCCGTCATCGACTCCGTGACCGGCCGGGAGACGAGCGTTGCCACGTCCTTCGCCGATGATTCGGCGAACGTGTTCGGGGGGTTGCAGGGCAGCGTTTTTGCCGAGACCACGACCCGGCTGTGGGGCGCGGAAGCCAACCTGTCCTCGCTGGTCCTGCGCCGGGATGCGTTGCGGGCGACGGCCCTGGCCGGCTTTCGCTACCTGTCGCTGAAGGAATCGTTGAGCGTGGGGGAGGACTTCACTCCGATCGGCCAGCCCCTGGACCCCGGCTTCCTGGGAGGGCCGATCGGCCTCGGCCAGAGCGTCGCGGCCCTGAACCGGTTCACGACGCAGAACCAGTTTTACGGCGGCCAGGTCGGGGCCCGCCTGGAGTACCTGGGCGACCGGTTCAGCGCCGGCCTGACGGCCAAGGTGGCCCTGGGTGACACCTCGCAGCGGATCGACGTGAACGGCAACTCGACGCTGTTCTCCCCCGGCCAGGCGCCGGTGACGGCCGCCGGCGGCGTGCTGGCCCTGCCCAGCAACATGGGGCGGCGGACCTACGATTCCTTTTCGGTCGTGCCGGAAGTGGGTCTCAACCTCGGGATTCAGCTGACGTCCTACGCACGAGCGACGGTCGGCTACACGTTCCTGTACTGGACCGACGTGGTTCGGCCGGGGAATCAAATCGATCGGGTGGTGGACCGGACCACGGTGCCTACGCTCCAGCAGTTCATCCCAGGGGCGACGGGAACTCGCCCGGCCCCGCTCCATGCCCAGTCGGATTTCTGGGCCCAGGGGATCAGCTTCGGCCTGGAGTTGTCGTTCTGATGGTAGCGACAGGCCGCGACGGGAACCCTCTGGCCGCTTGCGGCTTCGCAGGAACGATTGCGAAGCCGCAAGCGGCGAAGTCATTGCGCCACACTGTCATCTAGGCTGTTGTCTGGGCGGGTCGTGCCGCCGGGTGGGAGGGCGCGCATAGCGCCCGCGCCTGTTCGGGCGCCAGCACGCGCGCCCGCTCCTGCGGGTACTTGCGAAACCAGGCGGCCACCAGCAGGACGCCATCGACCTCGTTCCCCGCCAGGGCCGCCCCCGGCGGGAAGCGGCGGCGGTACAGCGCCTCGATCAGCGCCGCCGTTCGGGGGGCCGTCTCCGGGGACGGGGCCGGCCGGGACGCGCTGACGCGCCCCTGGTGAATCAAATACCACACCTCTCCGCCTTCGGGGCCGCGTACCGGGTAGACGAACGATTGTCCCTGGCGCAGTTGTCGCAGCCGTGCCAGGTGCCCGCCCAGCCATTGCAGCGCCTGTAAGCGGTCGCGGAGGGCCGCGGCACGCTCGAAGGCCAGCGCCGCCGACGCCGCGGTCATGTCGCGCTCCAGGGCGGCGAGCAGCGCCCCGTCGGTCCCTTCGAGGAAGGCGCGGGCTTCGCCGACGCGCCGGGCGTACGCCGCCTGGGTGCAGGCGGCGGCGCAGGGGCCGAGGCAGGTGCCGATCTCGTGGCGGAGGCAGCCGGCGGCGCGCGCCTCGGGGAACAGTTCGCCCTGGTCGGCGAAGATCATCTCCTGCTTCTGCGGGCAGTCGCGCAGGGCGAAGCCGTCGTTGAGCCGGCGCACGGCCTCGCGGGCGCGCTCGTCGCCGGGGACCGGGCCGAAGCAGGCGAGGACGTGCGCCGCCGGCCGGCTCGACAGGAAAACGTAAGGCGCCGGCCGGCGCCCCACGCAGACGTAGGTGTGTCGCCGGCGCTGCGGTTGCCCCTGCACGTTGAAGCGCGGCCGCCAGCGGCGGATCAATTCCAGCTCGCGCAGCAGGGCCGCGAACTCGCTGGGGACGATTTCCCAGACGAGGGTGCGCGTGTGCTGGAGGATGCGCCCCGCCTTGTCGTCGCGGCTGTTGGGGCGGAAGTAGCTGAGCAGGCGCGCCCGCAGCGACTTGGCCTTGCCGACGTAAATCAGCCGGCCGGTCTCGTCCAGCATGCCGTACACCCCCGGCCGGCGGGAGCACTCCGCCCGGACGGCGGCGCGCAGCACACCTGGGCGGCGTCCCATCGCGCGATGCAGCGGAGACGGCGGGGAGGTGGGGTCGAGGCCGTCCGGCCCGAAGCCGGCGAAGACGGGGCGGGAAAACAACCCTTCCACGGCGACGGGTCCTTCCGGCGAGACGAGGAATGAGCGGCCGCCCGCCGTGGGGTTGGCCCCACGGCGGGCGCCTCAAGCTCCGCAAAGCGTAGCGATTGTAGCGCCGCCCCGCGGCCCCTCTCGGAAAAATGGTCGAGTGAACTCTTGACCAGTAGCCCGAGGCAGGGTATGGTTGACATCGACATCTCGGGGATGTCAGCACCGGCACCGCCCGGCTGGGACATTGGGGCGGTGCCGGCTCGCTTTCTTTCTACCAGCGCGCAGCTGACGAAGAAACTGATTTCTTCGGAAAGCACAGAACGATTCTCCCGCCACTTCCTTCTTGACCTTTCGCCGGTCCGACCTCCGGGTTGCCGTGTCCTCGTCCGGTCCGGGTTCGTAAAGTGGCCCGGTGGGGCGAGGCCGCGAAGCCCGGCTTGACAAAATGTACGGCTTCGGGCATGTAGGGCATTTCGACCCGAGGGCCTGCCCCGGGAGGGCCGGCACGACGGCCCGATTGTTCAGGAGGAAGGAAAAATGAAGACCCTGTCGCGGCTCCTGCTGGGGGCCGCTGTGGCGGTGCTGTGCGGTACGGCGGCCCTCGGCGAGGCGGTCGGCGTGGACGGCAGCAGCACCACGTATGAGACGAAGATCGAGATCACCGTCGCCGACAAGGCGGTCAAAATGGACCTGACCGGCGCCGCCCTGCGCAAGCGGGTCATCTTCAAGGTCTACACCATCGGCAGCTACGTCGAGGCCGGCGCCGGCGTGGGCTCGGCCGAGGACCTGGCCGCCGCCGATTGCCCCAAGCAGCTCCACCTGGTCATGGAACGCGACGTGGAAGGCAAGGAGATGGCCGAGGCGGTCGAGAAGGCGATCCACAAGGGCCGCGGCGACGACGCCTTTCCCGACGAACTGAAGAAGATGGCCGAGACGATGAAGGGCCTGGAGCTGAAGAAGGGCGACCACATCTACCTCACGAACATCCCCAAGAAGGGGCTCGAGTGCAACGTGGTTGACAAAAAACAGGTGACGATCGAGAACAGCGACTTCTCCAAGGCGATCTGGGAGATCTACCTCGGCAAGAAGAACATCGACGACGACCTCAAAAAGGCGCTGGTGTCGCGCCTTTGAGCACCCCGCCCGCTTGCGGCTTCGCAAGGTGCGAAGCCGCAAGCGACATTTCTTGACCTTGCCCACCTCCCCGGAATGGGTTATCACGCCGCCCGCGGACCTGCCGCGCCTGTTCGGGGTCTGGTCACGGAGGATCGTCATGCCCATCCTGGAAGTGAGAGGGCTGGTGAAGTTCTACGGCCGGCGCAAGGTCGTGGACGGCGTCAACTACGAGGTCAACAAGGGCGAGGTCGTCGGCCTGCTCGGGCCCAACGGCGCCGGCAAGACCACCAGCTTCCGCATGACCACCGGGCAAATCGTGCCCAACGCCGGCGTCGTCGTCTTCGACGGCCACGACGTCACTCCCCTGCCGATGTACAAGCGCGCCCGCCGGGGCATGGGCTACCTGGCGCAAGAGAGCAGCGTCTTCCGCAAGTTGACAGTCGAACAGAACATCCTCGCCATCTTGGAGGCCCTGCCGGTCTGCCGCAGCCTCGGCCGCAGCCTCCGCCGCAGCGAGCGCTGGGAGCGGACCAACGCGGTGCTGGAGCAGTTCGGCCTCAATCGGGTGCGCAAGAACAGCGCCACGCGCCTGTCCGGCGGCGAGCGGCGCCGCCTGGAGATCGCCCGCTGCCTGGTGTGCGAGCCGCTGTTGATCCTGCTCGACGAGCCGTTCACCGGCATCGACCCCATTACGATCAGCGACATCCGCCAGATCGTCCGCGACCTGGCGGCGCAGGGCATCGCCATCCTGGTGACCGACCACAACGTGCGCGAGACATTGAAGATCACCGACCGCAGCTACCTGATCAAGGACGGCCGGGTAAGGACGCACGGCACCCCGCAGCAGATCATCCACGACCCCATCGCGATCAACGAGTACCTCGGCACCAGTTTCATCGACGACGGCTTCGGCGGTCTCCCCCATTCTCCCGCGCCGCTGCCGCCGCACCGGGACGAGCCGGCCCCGGCGGCCGGTCCGGCGGCGCTCCCGGCGGCGACGATGCAGCTGGTTTTGGAACAAGAGAAGGTGCATCGGCTGATCGAGGCGCTGAAGGGCCCCAACCACGTCGCGGCGGCCAACGACCTGTTGCAGCGCGGCCGGGCGGTGGTGCCGGCGCTGCTGGAGGCGATGGAGCGGCGTGACGTGGAACTGCGGCGGCAAGCGTTCGCGGTGGTGCAGCGTCTGCTCGACTGCGGCCCGGCCTTCGACCCCTACGCCCCCGAGGCGCAGCGGCGGCAGCAACTCGCCCACCTGCGCGAGCGGGCGGAGCGCCGGGCGGGGTGACCAGGAGCACGTTTAGCCGCCGCCCTCGGGGCGGCGCGCTGAGAGCGCCGCCCCAAGGGCGGCGGCTAAACGAGTTTGGTCTGGCCGTCACGAGTAACTTGCTGCAAGATTTCCTCCAGGCCGTCGAGCGTTGACGGCGCCGCTCGCCCGCACCAGGAGTCTCACCATGTCCTCCCTCGCCGAGCTGATCGACAATTACCTCGCCGGACCCCGCACCCTGCGCCAGGCCGTGGCCGGCCTGAGCCGCGAGCAGCTCCTGGCCCGGCCGGTCGCCGGCAAGTGGAGTACCCTCGAAGTCGTCTGCCACCTTGCCGACTTCGACCCCATCATCGCCGAGCGCATGAAGCGCGTCCTCGCCGAGGAGCGGCCGCAGCTCCTGGGTGCCGACGAAAAGCGCTTCGCCGCCGCCCTCGCCTACCACGAGCGCAACCTCGACGAGGAGTTGGCCATCATCGAGCAGACGCGCTCGCAGATGGCCCGCATCCTGCGGACGCTGCCGCCCGAGGCGCTGGGCCGCGTCGGCGTCCACAACGAGCGCGGGCCACGGACCCTCGAAGACCTCCTTACGGGGGCGACAAATCATCTCACGCACCACGTCAAATTCATCGCCGACAAGCGACGGGCGCTGGGGTTGCCCGCCTGAAATCCTCCCGGACGTCCCAGGCCAAAAGGCGGCGGCGCGTGGGCTTTTTCGTTCCCGGCGCCGCCGCCCCAGGTCATGAGCGGACAGGAACTTGCGGCGATTTACCCCGCCGGCGCAGAAAGGGTCCGGGGTCGCTTGACAAGCCAGGCAGACTTTACTAGCAAGAGAGTGCTATCCACCCCAAGAGGGGGTCATCGGACGCATCTCGGTCCGCCCCGGCGAGGGGCGGGGCGGGGCCGGCGGATTTCACGAAAACCGGGTTGACAACCGCCGCGTTGGAAGTACAGTGCCATACCTTCCCGCTGGGGCGGATGGGCAATCGACCCGACGGGAAAAGTGAAGCGCTGCAATGATTCTGCCCTGGGTGGCCGATAACAACGGGGGCATGGCGGAAGAGCATCCCCCCCATCTTCTTTCCGTACCCGTGATTGAGGGCACACTGATGTTCGGTGGTACACTATTAGTCCCCACTCGGCCGCACGCGGAGCCGGAGGCCCTCGAGGAGCTGTCGCCGGGCAGCGGCATCGAGGAAATTGTCACGCCCGTCGCCCGCGACGAGGACGAGGACGCGGACCTCGACGACGAAGAGGATGAGGACGACGACGACCTCGAGGACGATGACGACCTCGACGACGACGACGACCTCGACGACGACGACCTCGACGACCTCGACGACGACGACTTCGACGACGAGGACTTCGACGAGGACGAGGAGGACTTCGACGACGAGGACTTCGACGAGGACGACGACCTGGACGAGGACGAAGACGAGGACGAAGACGAGGACGTCGATGAGGCGCCGTAATCGTCGCTCAAGCCTCGGCCGCGCGGGGTGCCGCCGGCGGCGCCCCGCGCGGCGTTCGTCGTTGATGGCTGGCTCGGCGCTTGAGAAGGTCGTTCCCTTTCCTTATGATGGGGAGTAGAGCCCGCCCCGTGGGGAGACCGTCCCCGTGTCAACCGCCGAGACCACACTCCTGAGCCCCGAGCGGAAGGCCAAGCGCGACCGGCTGTTGGAGGTGCTGCGCGGGCTCGGCGGCGCCGCGGTCGCGTTCAGCGGCGGTATCGACAGCACCGTCGTCGCCCAGGCGGCGGCCCTGGCCCTCGGCGGCCGCGCCGTCGCCGTCACCGCCGACAGTCCCAGCGTCCCGCGCGCGGAGATTGAGGACGCCCGCCGCCTCGCCCGGCACATCGGCATCCGGCACGAGGTCGTCTCGACCGAAGAGTTCAACGACCCCGATTACGTCCGCAACGACGGCACCCGCTGCTACTACTGCAAGAGCGAGCTGTACGCGCGCCTCGAGGCGCTGCTGCCCGAGCTGGGCGTCTCGGTCATCTGCAGCGGGGCCAACCTGGACGACCGCGGCGATTACCGGCCGGGGCTGAAGGCGGCGGCCGAGCACCAGGTGCGCCATCCGCTGCAGGAGGCCGGCTTCACCAAGGCCGACGTGCGGGCACTGGCCCGCGCCTGGGACCTGCCGACGTGGGACAAGCCGGCCTCGCCGTGCCTGTCGAGCCGGCTGGCCCCTGGCGTCTCGGTGACGCACGAGCGGACGGCCCGCGTTGAGGCCGCCGAGGCGTACCTGCGGGCGCTCGGCTACCGCGACTGCCGGGTGCGCCTCCATGAGGGGGAGCTGGCGCGCATCGAGGTGCCGGCGGATGGGCTCGCCCGGCTGGCCGAGCCGGCGGTGCGCGAGGCGCTGGCGCGGCGCTTCAAGGAACTGGGCTTCCGCTACGTTACGCTCGACCTGGAGGGCTTCCGCTCGGGCAGCTTGAACGACCTGGTCAGCCTGGAAAGCCGCCGACTGTACCAGGGCGCACCCGACGCCTAGCGAACAGGGCAGACGCAGGGGGACTACCGAAGCAGGGAGGCTAGGATGTCCCCCCAGGATGAGGTTACGCTGTGGCGAGGAGTTCCCCCTAACTGTCGTGACCCGGCCGGTGAAGTCGTCAACGGCTATGCGGCCGTTGATTATCCGGGGAATGGTCCCTACTTCGCAACCGAAAGGCAGATTGCACACGCCTTCGCTTTCTCCTACGGCTGCGGTATACAAGAACTCCACATTCCCAGGCCACTATTCGAGGCACTGGTAATCCAAGGGGTTATCCTGGCGGATCGTTACTATCCCCCGGGTCAGTCCTGGCATGTGCCTCCTGGTGGACTGGCGGACTTTAACGCTGCCATCCAGCAGGGGACTCCCAACCATTACCACCCCCCACCGCCGTAGGGGGACGGCAGCGGCTAACGGCAAGCCAAGCAAGCGAAAGGCGGGCGGGATGGTTGAGATCGGTTTCGTGATCGAGGCAGTTGTTACCCATGTCGAGCACTACGGCGTCTTCCTCCGTCACGACGGCGAGGAGGTTATCGTCCTCATCCCAGAGTTCTCCTGGCGCCCGGTGAAGAACCTTCGGGACGTCGTTCGGGTTGGTGATCGGCTCAAAGTGCTCGTGCTCCGCTACAACTACAAGAAAAGACAGATCGTCGCCTCGGTCCGCCGTCTCCACCAGGAGGACAACCCGTATCGGGAACTCTCTCGCCTCCCACCCGGCGAGGTTCTGGAAGGGACGGTCACCTTCGCGGCCGGCGAGGATTTGACGATAAGGCTGCCTAACGGTGCCTGGGGCGACCTCCCGAAGCGGTCCCTGGGAAGAGAGGCGAGCGTCGGCGACAAGGTAAACGTCGAGGTCGAGGCCCTGGAGGTCGATGAAGGGCGCCTCACCCTGGCGCCCGCGGGTTCCGCTGTCGAAGCAGTTCGGTGAAGGAGGACGTCATGACACCCACGCCCCTGGCTGCGAACAAGGCCCTGGATTCGTACTTCCTGGACGCGCGTGCCCGGCTGCTCGACCTGGCGGCGGTCCTCGACCGCATCAGCCGCGGCACCGGCGCCGCTGGCGTGGCGGACGACCCGCGGCTGGCGAAGATCCGGCAGGCACTGGAAGTGCTCGGCGACGAGAGCGGCGGGCGGGCGGAGCGTATTCAAAAGATCTTCTCACTCGATTACGACGCCGCCTGGGAGCGGCCGCAACCGCGCTAAACCGTTCGGCATCCTCCTGGCTGCGTGTCGCTTCCTCCTTTTTTCCGTAGACCTCTCGACGTCCCGCCAATAGACTCTCCGGTGCGGATCGCGCGTAAACGTACGAACTCCCCGCTTCACATGACGACCGGACACGATCTTGCGATGGCCCTCCGGGCCGCGTACCTGGCGATGCACCGCCGGACCGACGCCGCCCTCGCGCGGCACGGGGTGACCGCCGACCAGTTCGTCCTCCTGGCCGCCCTGGCGCGCGGGGACGCGGTCACCCAGCGGGACCTTGCCCGCCGCACCACGTCCGACCCGAACACCGTCCGCGCCATGCTTCTCCTGCTCGAGAGCCGGGGTCTCATTGCCCGGCGCCGGCATCGCACCGACGCCCGCGCCCGGACGGTGACCCTGACGGCGAAGGGGCGGCGGGCGTACGAGTCGCTCTGGGCGGCCGGCGAGCCGGTCCGCGAGGAGCTGGTGACCGCGCTCGGGCCGGGCGAGGCGGAGACCCTGCTCGGGCTGCTTGGAAGCGTGACGCGGGCGATGGGTGGCACGGACGACGGGGTCGAGAGGGCCGAAGTGGCGAGTGAATAGGCTTGATCAGACAGGGGGTGTGCGATGAATCGATGGGTGTTGGCGTGGGTGGCGCTGGTCGGCCTGAGCGTGCCGGCGGCGGCGCAGGACAAGGAGCCGGCCGGCAAGCAGGTGCCGAAGCACTTCGAGAAGGAGGTCAAGGTCAAGGTCGGGCTGGATTACCTGCTCTACCTGCCCAAGGGCTACGAAAAGGGCGATAAAGAGTGGCCGCTCGTGCTCTTCTTGCACGGCGCCGGCGAGATCGGCACCGACCTCGAGAAGGTCAAGGCCAACGGGCCGCCGAAGCTGATCGCGGCCGGCAAAGACCTCCCGTTCCTCGTGGTCTCGCCGCAGTCCCCGCGGTTCTGGTGGGAGCCGCAGACCCTGAACGCCTTGCTCGATGAGATTACCGCCAACTACAAGGTGGACAAGGACCGCGTCTACGTGACGGGTCTCAGCATGGGCGGCATGGGCACCTGGTCGCTGGCCGCCTCCCGGCCGGACCGGTTCGCCGCCCTCGTCCCCATCTGCGGCGCCGGCAACCCGGCCGACGCCAGGAAGCTGAAGGACCTGCCCATCCGCATCTTCCAGGGGGGCAAGGACCCGTTCGTCCGGCCGGAGACGGCCGAGGCGATGCTCAAGGCGCTCAAGGACGCCGGCGCCAAGGACGTCGAGCTGAAGGTGTACCCGGAGGCCGGGCACGACTCCTGGACGCAGACCTACGACGACCCGAAGGTGTTCGAGTGGCTGCTCCGGCAGAAGCGGGTCGCCCGGGGCAAGGGGGGCGAGAAGGACAAGCCGGAGGGCGTTGGCGTCTCATCCGAACGACTGCGGCGGATCGACGACGTGGTGCGGCGCCACATCGATGAGCACAGGATCGCGGGGGCCGTCACACTGGTCGCCCGCCGGGGGCGGGTCGTCCACTTCGAGGCCTACGGCCTGAGGGACGTCGAGGGGAAACGGCCGATGGCCAAAGACACGCTCTTCCGCATGGCCTCCTCGACGAAGCCGGTGACGGGTGTCGCCGTGATGATGCTGGTCGAGGAGGGCAAGGTCCGCCTCTCGGACCCGGTCTCGAAGTTCATCCCCGAGTTCAAGGAGCTCCAGGTTGCGGTGGAGCGAGACGGGAAGGTCGAACTCGTCCCCGCCGAGCGGCCGATCACGATACGGGACCTGCTGACGCACACGTCCGGCCTGGGCAGCGGCGGGCCCGGCACTCGGAAAGCCCCTCCCGAGGCCCTGCGGCCGGGTGGGGAGGACACGCTCGCCGACTACGTCCAGCGCCTGGCGAAGGTGCCGCTCGATTTCCAGCCGGGGTCGCGCTGGAGTTACAGCGGCCTCGCCGGCATCGACACGCTGTCGCGCGTGGTGGAAGTCGTTTCCGGGCGGCCATACGACGAGTTCCTGCGCGAGCGGGTCTTTGAGCCGCTCGGCATGAAAGACACCTCCTTCCTTCACCAGACGGACGACCGCAACACTCGGCTGGCCTCCATTTACCGGGGCATCGGGGACAAATTGGAGAAGCTGCCGCCGTTTCTCCGCTTCCCGAAGGGCTACTTCTCGGGTGCCGGGGGGCTCATCTCGACCGCCGAGGACTACTTCCGCTTCGCCCAGATGCTGGCCAACGGCGGCGAGCTGGACGGCAAGCGACTCCTCAGTCCCCGGGCGGTGGAACTGCTGTCGTCCAACCAGGTCGGCGAGATGTTCGGCGGACAACTCGGCAGGCCGACGGGGATGGGCTTCGGCCTCACCGTCGAGGTCGTGGTGGATCCGGTGCGAGCGGGGACGTTCCGCTCCGAGGGCAGCTACGGCTGGGACGGGGCGTTCGGCACCCACTTCTGGGTCGATCCCAAGGCGCACCTGGTCGCGGTCTTCCTGGTGCAGTCGCCGGCCGGGCCAGTCGTTCGCGGCACCCACGGGGACTTCGAGACGGCCGTCATGCAGGCGATCGTCGAGTAGGGGTTCCATTGATCTCCGCCCGAGCAGGGCGAGGAGAAGACAGGACTGGCGGCGCGTTGGCAATCGGCTGTGCGGCGGGGTTCGGCGGCGACCGGCCGGTCGCAGGCAGGCTCGTCGCGTGCGGCGGTCCCGGCGGCAAATTGGTGTCGGTTCTCTCTTGCGCTCGAAGTGAGAACCGACACTAAGTTCCACCCTTTTGCCGAGACTGTAGCAACATCGGTGAGGGAATCCGACCCCTGCCGGCTTGGAGATCGTCCAGCTTTTAAGTGGTGTTGGTCACGGGGTTTGCGGCGGCCGCCTTGGCCTGCTTGGCCCGGAGCTTCGTCTCCTCCGCCTCCACCGTTACCAAGTT
>Ga0116219_10000500_pt1 | contig 40369 bp, 39 predicted proteins | sample Sb_taG_4_FD_91019 | JGI IMG/M metagenome (GOLD analysis project Ga0116219, IMG submission 91019) | Peat soil microbial communities from Weissenstadt, Germany - Sb_50d_6_BS metaG | ecosystem: Environmental > Terrestrial > Soil > Wetlands > Peat | place: Germany: Weissenstadt | collected 2010-09-21 | reverse complement strand
CTGGCGAATGCGGCTACGAGCGCGTGGCGGGGATCTTGTGAAACAGGCATCCAGGCGGGCCGTAGCCGCAAGCTGCCAGCTTGCGGGCCTGTCGTCGCCTCAAGCCCGCAAGCTGGCAGCTTGCGGCTACGGCCCTAGCCGCCGCGACAACGCGTTTGCACCCGGATAGAATCCTCGGGAGAAGTGAATCGGGGGGCGGGATCTGCGGGTGTCTGCCGACGGGGTGACCGTTTCGGCGGGATCCTCCCAACCTGCCCGACGGAGGACATCCGCATGACCGATCGCGCCTCGCCAACGGCCAACCCCTGGACCCGATTGGCGCGGCGCGTCGCCTACCAGAATCCCTGGATCACCGTCTGGCACGACGACGTCCTGCGCCCCGACGGCCGGCCGGGTATCTATGGCGTGGTCCACTACCGCAACCGGGCCGTCGGCGTCGTCGCCCTGGACGAGCACGACCGCGTCCTGCTCGTCGGCCAGTATCGCTACACCCTCGACCAGTACTCGTGGGAACTGCCCGAAGGTGGGGCGGCGCCGGACGAAGAGCCCCTGGCGGCGGCGAAGCGGGAGCTGTTGGAAGAGACTGGCTGCAAGGCGGCGCACTGGGAGGAATTGCTGCGGGCGCACCTGTCGAATTCGGTGTCGGACGAGGAGGCGATCGTCTACCTGGCGCGCGGCCTGACCGAGGGAACGGCCGAGCCGGAGGGGACGGAGCGATTGCAGGTCCGTTGGGTGCCGTTTGCCGAGGCGCTGGGGATGGTGCATCGCGGCGAGATCACCGACGCCATGTCGGTGATGGGACTGCAGCGGGTGGCGCTGATGCGCGCCGCCGGATGAGTCGGCGTGGGACACAAGCCTCAGGCGCCAGCAAAGGTTGGCCGGCCCCTTCGCTGGCGCGTCAGGCTTGTGTCGCCGGCCAAGGTTCACCAGGGCAAACCCCCGTATCGTTTGCTGCTAGCGTGTCCCGTTCCGCCTACGATGGGAGCGGCTCGACGGCGGGGTCGGCGAGGCGGGACAGGTTCGTTTCGTCGGTGAAGACGAGGGATTCGGAGTTGACGCAGTACCGCAGGCCGGTCGGCGGGGGGCCGTCCTCGAAGACGTGGCCGAGGTGGGCGTCGCAGCGGCTGCAGAGGATCTCGGTGCGGACCATGCCGTGGCTGCGGTCGCTCAGCGTGGCGACGTTCTCGGCAGCCACGGGCTGGAAGAAACTGGGCCAGCCGGTGCCCGAGTTGAACTTGCCGCTCGACGCGAACAGCGGCAGCCCGCAGCAGACGCAGGCGTATACCCCGTGGCGATTGTTGTCGAGCAAGGTGCCGCAGAACGACCGCTCGGTGCCCTTGCCCCGGGCGACCTGGAACTGCGCGGGCGTGAGTTGCTCGGACCACTCCGCGTCGGTCCTGACGACCTTGGCGACCTCGACGGGGCCGACCAGTTGTCCTTGGCTGTTGAACACCTTCACTTGCACGGTCGCCTCCTTCGGCGTTATCGGGCAACGGGACGGCTTTACCTCCATTCTATCCGAGCCGGGCCGCGACCCAACCGTCCCAGCGCCGCCTTCGCCTCGAAGGTCAGCCGCGCGGCCGCAGCATCCTTCGTGGAGGTGCGCCTCCGTCTCACCTGTCTCGTCGCGCTGGCCGGTGTTCTGGTCGGCGGCGTCACCTCAGGGGCCGCGCGGCCGCCTGCGGAAGGGGAAGTGAGCGGGGGCTGCCGAGGGCTTCGCGCCCCGACTCAGGCGGCCCGGCCTGGACTTCAGCCACCCCTCAACGGACGTCCCTTCTCAGGGACAAGGCCCGCACGTCCCGGTCCAGCCTCATGACCTGCGAGGACAGGCTCTGGACGGTATTGTACATCGTGTTGTATTGCTTCTTTATGAACAGCAGGTCCTTCGTGAGCTGCTCAACCGTCACCGACTCGGCGTCCTCGGGGAGAAGTCCTGCGGGAGTGCTGACCATGGTTCTTCCTCGGTCAAGAGAACTGTTTCAGATATTTTATAATCATAATATAAATATTATGAGTATTCGATGAGAATCCCAAAATAGGACCGCCAGGGGTTGGGACGATGCCGGCGCGAGGAGGCATCCAGGAGAGATCATCGTGGCAAGCGTCTACAAGCCGAAAGGCCGCAACATCTACCGCGTCAAGTTCCGTGATCAGCACGGCCGCGAGCGCGTCATCAGCAGCGGCACCGATGACAAGCGGGTCGCCGAGAGCCTCGGCCAGAAGATCGAGGAAGACGCCGACCGCATCCGCGTCGGCATGGCCCCGCAGCACCCAGGGTTGACCGGCCCCTACCTCGGCCTGGTGCCCCTGGAGCGGCGGGGCGCCCGATCCTGGGAGGAGGCGCAGGGCAAGTACCTCGACGAGCTGGACCGGCAGGGCCGCTCAGCGACGCACCTCCGCGACGTGCGGCAGATCCTCGGCAAGGTGCGCCAATGGACCGGCTGGCAGGGCCTCGGCGACGTCAGCGCCGACCACATGAGCGCTTACCTGCACTGGCTGGCAACCGAAGGCTGGCCGCGCGGGAAGGAAAAGCCCGCCGGCCGCAGCCCGCGCACGCAGAACCACCACCTGAAGAAGACGCGGGCCTTCCTCGCCTGGTGCGTCGATCAAACCTGGCTGCCGCAGAACCCACTGGCCCGCGTGAAGCTGGTCCGCGTCGGGCCGGGCGGGCGCAGGCACCTGCGCCGTGCGCTGTCCCTTGAGGAACTCGACCGGCTGTTCGGCCAGTCCGACGCCTGGACTGAGGCCGATACCCGCTACGGCGGACAACGGGCAATCCTCTACCGCGTGGCCGCCTTCAGCGGCTTCCGCCGCTCGGAGCTTCTGCGGTTGCTGAAGGAGGATTGTACGCCGGCCGGCGACCGGCCCCGCTGGCACGTCTCGGGGGAGCGGACGAAGAACGGTCAGCCCGCCAAGCTCCCCATGACGCCCGAGTGCGCCGCCGCCCTCTACGCGCACTGGGAAGCACTCCCCGCCGGCAGTCCGCTATTCACGTCGGCGCCCAACATGGCCACCTGGCAAGCGGACCTCCGGCGAGCCCGGAAGGGTTGGGTGGAAGAGACGGAGGGGGAGGAGCGGCAGCGTCGCGAGGCGTCGGACTTCCTCCGCTACCGCGACGGCCGGGGCCGGGTCGCGGACTTCCACGCGCTGCGGTACACGTTCTGCGCCCTGCTGTCCCGGCACTATCCGATCGAGGTCGTGAGCAAGCTCATGCGGCACAGCAGTATCCAACTCACCAGCGACGTGTACCTGGAACTGGGGCTGGACCGTGAAGGGGAAGGCGAATGGGTGCTACAGCCGCTCCGGTCCAGAGGCCCGGAGGTTACTGGTACCGCTCCTGGTACCGCTCACTAACCTTGTCGCCGTGAGTTGCCGTAAGTCCTTATCCTGCAAGTACGCCTGGCAGGGCTCGAACCTGCAACCTTCGGTTCCGTAGACCGATGCTCTATCCAGTTGAGCTACAGGCGCAAAATCTTGTGATTTTCCGACTTACCTGCTGCTTCTCTCCTTCTTCCTATTCACCTTTACACCTACTTCGAGACCCACTCCACTCCTTCGGAGTGGCCGGAGCGTCGTTACCGCCCCCGCCGTGAACACAGTGACAGCCGTTTCGAGGAGTCGTCACCACCTCCGAAGATCATCCTACCGCCCCCGCTGCCCCTGGCAAGCCCGCCAAGCCTTTTCCCGACCTCCCCTCCTCCCCCACGCTGCCGGGGTGTGAGCCAAGAAGTCAGGGGCAAGCTCGTCTCCTTCGGGCCCGACTGTCGATGGCGACCGGGCTGAAAGTGGCGCGGGGGAGCGAAATCGGACCTCGAAGACGGCCGTTTCCCTCCCCGTCCCCGAGCCGACGTCGTTGCTGCTGTTCGGGATGGGGCTCGCGGGTTGCCTGGGCTACGCTCGCCGGAAGGTATCCTCCCGACGCATCGTGTGACCGCACAGCCCCGGCACGGGCCAGGGGAAGCGGCGCAGCTGCTGGCAGGGGGCGCTCGGAGAGTTGCTGCCATTGGAGCGTGTTCACCCCGACATCCTCGCGGCCTGGGTGGCACGACCGTCCTTGCCCCCAGCAGCCACATCAGAACGTCCCACCGAGGCATCGCCAAGCCGATGTCGCCCACTTCGTTGCTTGCGGCGCCTTGACCGCACCCCGGCGCATTTACTATCCTCATCGATGGAGGTGTGTACGCGACCCTTGTTCGCAGGACGGCTTGACAATCCGTACCGCGAAAGGAGAGAGAGACGCTCATGACCGAAGCACTGGGCCATCCGCACGCCGCGAACGCTCTCCACTTCCCTTCCGCGGAGTGGGAGCAGCTCCAGGCTGACGATCGTCACGCCGCCGTGGTCGTCCTCGGCCTCATGACGGGCATCTTCAGCATCGGACTCGTCTTGTACACGATCGTCCTCCTGTCCGTGCTCTGAGGCGTGCCGCCCCTCCCTCGATCGTCATGGCGAACGCGAAATCCTCTCCGCGCCGCCCCGCGAGCCGCCGCGAAACGACGTCTACCTGGAGGAGTTGTTATGGGGACCGAAGGGGTTGACCGCCAGCAGCAGAAAGTGGCGGAGTTCCTGCGCCTGCTGCCGCTCACGATAGAGATCGCCGGCCTGCCGCACGCCGAACTGAACAAGCACTTCACCGAGGGACAGATGGAGGTGCGCGCCAACACCCTGCGGGTCGCCTACAAGTTGGCACGCCAGTTGGTCCTCGACGTGGTGAAGTGACCGGCTAACTGCGCACGGCGATGGCGTAGGCCGTGGCGTAGGCGCGGCAGTGCGAGATCGTCAGCAGGATGTCGCTGATGCGCAGCTGCTGCGCCGACTCCTTGGCGGCGCCGCACAGCAGCACCACGGGCTGGCCGCTGGGCTCGTTGCGGATTTCCATGTCGGTCCAGCACAGCCCTTTGCGCCAGCCGGAGCCGAGGCACTTGAGCACGGCCTCCTTGGCCGCCCAGCGCCCGGCGAAGTGCTCGACGGCCCGCTTGCGCGCCTGGCAGTAGCGCACCTCGCGCTCGGTGTAGACGCGGTTGAGGAACAACTCGCCGTGCTGCTCGATCATGCGGCCAATGCGCAGGCACTCCACGATGTCGGTGCCGATTCCAACGATTTCCATGACGCACGGACCTCGTCCTCGGGGCGATCGCACCTGCTGATCTTAGCAGAGCGGGGGCCGGAGTGTAAAATCCGATTGGAGTCGGCGAGCGGGGGGCGTCAGCCCCCCGGTGGGGGTATACAACCGGGGGGCTGACGCCCCCCGCTCGCCAACAGGAGTCCCCCATGCGCCAGCCCGACCTTCTCTCCGACCTGACACCCGCCCAGCGCGAGGCGGTCACGCACCTGGAAGGCCCGCTGCTGATCCTGGCGGGCGCCGGCAGCGGCAAGACGCGCGTCATCACGCGCCGCGTCGCCTACCTCCTTCAGCAGGGGGTGCGGCCGAGCAACATCCTGGCGATCACCTTCACCAACAAGGCCGCTGGCGAGATGCGCCAGCGCGTCGAGGCCATCGTGCCCGGCTGCCGCGTCTGGATCAGCACCTTCCACAGCCTCGGCGCCCGCCTCATCCGCCAGTACGCCGACCGCTTTAACCTCGACCCCAACTTCACCATCTACGACCAGACAGAGCGCACCCGCCTGGTCAAGATGGCCCTGGAGGACGCCGGCATCGACAATGCCCGCTTAACGCCGGAAACCATCCAGGGCGCCATCAGCAAGGCCAAGAACCAGCTGCACGGCCCCGAGCGCTACGCCCAGCGCGCCAACGACTTCTTCAGCCAGGTCGTCGCCCGAGTCTACCCCGCCTACGAGAAGCGCCTGCGCGAATGCAACGCCCTGGACTTCGACGACCTGCTCTACTTCCCCGCCCTGGCCCTCAAGAACGACACCGACTTCCGCGCCGAACTCGACGCCCGCTTCCGCTACGTCCTCATCGACGAGTACCAGGACACCAACCACGCCCAGTACGCCATCGCCCGCTACCTGTCGGTCGATCAGCCGAACCTGTGCGTCGTGGGCGACCCCGACCAGTCGATTTACGGATGGCGAGGATCGGATATCCGTAACATCCTCGATTTCGAGCGCGACTTCCCCACGGCCCGGGTGCTGACCCTGACGCAAAACTATCGTAGCACCAAGTCGATCCTGCACGCCGCGAGCCACCTGATCGCGCACAACAAGCAGCGCAAGCCGAAGGACCTGGTCACCGACAACCCGCAGGGGCAGCCGGTGACGCTCTTGACCTACGAAAGCGGCACCGACGAGGCCGAGGGGATCGCCCTGCGCGTCCGCAAGGCGGTCGAGGGGAAGAAGCACAACTACCGTGACTTCGCCGTCTTCGTGCGTATGAACGCCCTGACGCGGGCGCTGGAGGCGGCGTTCGTCAAGCACCGCGTCCCGTTCCAGATCGTCAAGGGGTTGGCGTTCTTCGACCGCAAGGAGAACCGCGACGTGCTGGCCTACCTGCGGCTGCTGGTCAACCCGCGCGACGACCTGTCGTTCCTGCGCATCGTCAACGAGCCGGCCCGCGGCGTCGGCAAGACCTCGCTCGACTACCTGCGCGAGCATGCTGAGCCGCGCGAGATGAGCCTGCTCGACGCGGCCGGCGAGGTGAAGAACGTCGCCAAGATCAAGGGCAAGGCGGCGAAGGGGCTGGCCGAGTTCTCGCTGATGATGCGCGACCTGCGCGGGGCGGGCGAGGGCCGGCCCGACGAGGTCATTCGCGCCGTCCTCGACCGCAGCGGCTACCGGCAGATGCTCAAGGACAGCCGCGACGAGGAGGACCAGGAGCGCCTGGCCAACATCGAGGAATTGATCACCGCCGCCAAGCAGTTTTCGGAGGAAGATTCGAGCCGTACCGTCGGCGACTTCCTGGAAAACATCACCCTGGCCAGCGACGTGGACGGCTGGGACGAGCGCCAGGACTGCGTCTCGGTGATGACGCTGCACGCGGCCAAGGGGCTGGAGTTCCCGGTGGTGTTCATCGCGGCCGTCGAGCAGGGCATCCTGCCGCACGAGCGCAGCCTGGCCAAGGAAGACCAGCTCGAAGAGGAGCGGCGGTTGGCCTTCGTCGGCATCACGCGCGCCAAGGAGGAGTGCTACCTGACGCACGGCCGGATGCGCGAGTTCCGGGGGCAAACCCTGTACGCCATCCCGAGCGGCTTCCTCGAAGAATTGCCGGCCGATGCCGTCGAGGAAATCGACCTGTCGGTCAGCGCCGCCGGCCGGCAGCAGGCGCTGGACGAGTGGCGCGGCGGCGGCAAAGCGGCGGAGCCGGGGTGGGAGGATGCCGGCGTGAGGCCGAAGGCGAAGGCCGAGCCGATCGCGCCGGCGACGAACCACGATGGCGACGGCTTCGCGGCCGGCGTCATGGTGCATCACCCGAAGTTCGGCAACGGACGGATCACGGAGGTGAGCGGTTACGGGGCGATGCGCCGCGCCAAGGTGCGCTTCGCGTCGGGCGGGGAGAAGACGCTGGTGCTACAGCACGCGAAGCTGACCATTCTGCGCAAAGGGTGATGCACCTGTTTGGCGGTCAGGCGGTCTTGTGCGCCGCGAGTAACCGCCGAATCTCAGGCAACAGCGCCGCAGGTACGGTGATTACGGCTTGGTCGCCCGTGTCGGCGGCCGCTGCCTCATCCGCCGCGATCCACTCCTCGTCCGTCCTTGCGTCCAATTCGGCAATTAACCGCTTGACGCGCTGGTCATCCCAGCCTTTGGGGAACCGCTGTTCGTTCATCGCCCGCGCCTCCTTTGCCGCCGCCGGAAGGCTTTGAGCTGCTTGCCGGCGAGCGGATAAGCCGTTACCACAAACACGCCATCCCCTTCTTCGTCGGGGACGTAAACCACCCGGAGATACCGCCCGTCCACTGTCTGCCCGAGGGCCTGTCGTGAGCCGCCGGCGCAGGCTTCGTCTTCGCCCGGGTGAGCCAGAACCCATTCCGCCTCAGCTTCGGTCACCCCATGCTCATAGATGTGCGGGAGTCCGGTTTCGGGGTCGCGGTAGTAGCGGATTTCCATAACCAGCCCTCGCCGTCGTTGGCAAACCTTATTGTAGCACGTCGGCCCCTTTTCCGGGCCGTGGCACCTTGCCCTCGAACATCGGCTTCAGGCGACACTGAACGAACGCCTCCAACAGCGAAAGAGTCAGGGCCCCCGTGGCTGTCGGTAGGAACAGATGCAGGCGCGTAGTGTTGTGCTGAATCCAGTCCTTGACTGCCTTCTTCTCGTGAAGGTTCTCGACTTCATTCCGCCGCTCGGGTGGCAGTACGTCCGCGAGCCGCTGTCGGTTGGCGAGGATCGATTTAGCCAGAGTACTCGGCGCGTGCATGCCGTAGTGCTGGGTCGTGAACCGAGCTTTGGTCTTTGGCCCCGCCTTTCCCACCTTGAGGCATCGGTCTGCGAGCAGAAAGGCGTACACTGCCTGTAGCCCTCCCGGGAGGTCCTTCGGGGGCTTGTGGGGCGCCGGCAGAACCTCGTACCGGACTTGCGCGAGGGTCAACGGCATGTGCGCTAACTCCGCAACCTGGAGAAAGGCACCGATCATCTCGTCCGGTTCAACGGTCATTCGCTGGTCGAGCCTCGCGCGGGCGGCAGCCTCGACCTCCTCCCAGGGCACAGCATTCGCTGGGTTCGCCGCGTGATCGGCCAGCCGGCGGTCGAGTTCCCGCCGCTTCGCCTCGGACAGCGGGAGGCGAGGTTGCTCGGCGACGACGCTATCGAGAATCTCCTGGGCCAAGGCGATCCGTTCCGCGACCGTCATCCGGTCGATACCCAACTGCTGTAGAATTGCGGTCATGCCACCACCTCTAGCACTTCCCCCGGCAAACGCCAGCATCAGTATACCGGCTGGTCGGTGGGGTTGCGAGACCTGACCCCCGCGATGGCAGTCATACAATACCAGCCCGACGCGCCAGCGAGAGAGAACGGCTCTCCCTCGCTCGCGCTTCGGGCTGGTATCCCATGCGAGTGCCACGATGTTCACTCTGTCCGCCTTCGCCGACGAAATCGACCCCGATCCGCAGCAGCAGATCGACGTCCTCAAATCCTGCGGCGTCCGTCACATCGAGTTCCGCTCGATCCTCAAGACGAACGTCCTGGACCTGACCGACTTGCAAATCGCCGAGTTCAAGTCACTGCTCGACAAGCACGGCTTCAAGCTCAGCGCCATCGGCTCGCCCATCGGCAAGATCAAGATCGACGCCCCGTTCCCGCCGCACCTGACGCGCTTTAAGCGCGCCATCGAGCTGTGCAAGGTCTTCGGCACGCCGAACATCCGCGTCTTCAGCTACTACCTGACCGACGGCGGCGACTGGGACGACTGGCGGCGCGAGGTCCTCGACCGCATGTGGCAGAAGACGCAATTGGCCGAGAAGGCTGGCGTGCGCCTGCTGCACGAGAACGAGCACGGCATCTACGGCGACTCGCCGGAGCGCGTCCGCGACCTGATGGAGACCGTGACGGAGCAGGTCAACGGCCCGCACTTCGCCGCGGTTTACGACCCGGCCAACTACGTCTTCTGCGGCTACGACCCGATGAAGGGGTGGGAACTCACGAAGGAGTACACACAGCACTTCCACATCAAGGATTGGTCGGCGGGGGAGAAGCACGGCCGCCTCGCCGGGGAAGGACAGGGCCGCATCGAGGAGGTCATGGCCGACGCGGTGAAGCGCGGTTACGACGGCTACGCCACGCTGGAGCCCCATTTGTTGGGCGGCGGTCCGACGGGCGGCGTGACCGGCCCGGAATTGTTCCCCAAGGCGGTCGCGGCCTACAAGCACATTCTGGACAAGGTCGGGGCGCAGTACCAATGAGCGCCGCGCTGCACACGGTTCACGTCCGCGTCCACGATTCGGCGACGGGCCAGCCGACGCCGGTCCGCCTGCGCCTGACGGACCCCGCCGGCAATTACTACCCCCCCCTCGGGCGGTTGGCGCAATTCGCGACCGGCCGCGGGCAGGACGTGGGCGGCAACCTGCTCCTCGGGGCGAAGCAGTACGCCTACATCGACGGCACCTGCGAGGTCCCCCTGCCGGCCGGTCCCATCCGTGCCGAGTTGTGGAAGGGTCCGGAATACCGGCCGCAGACGATCGAGACGGAGTTGGCCGCGGGGAAACTGGCGCTGCGGCTGTCGGTCGAGCGCTGGACCAACCTGCGCGAGCAGGGCTGGTACTCCGGCGACACGCGCTGTCACTACCTCTCCCCCGCGGCCGCGCTGCTCGAAGCCGCCGCGGAGGATCTGGCCGTCGTCAACGTGCTGGCCTTCGAGGATCACTTCGGTAGCACCGTCCCGGCGATCCCCAACATCCTCGACTTCAGCGGGCAGAGGCCGGCGCTGGAAATGCCGGGGCATTTCGTCGCCGTCAACACGCACAACACCCATCCCGTTCTGGGCAGTCTCGGTCTGCTGAACACGCACCGCATCGTCTACCCCCTGACCGTTGGCTGGGGGGACAGTGCGGACGACTGGACGCTGCGCGACTGGTGCGGCCAGTGCCACCGCAAGGCCGGCCTCGTCGTGTGGACGCGCGCCTGGCACGAGGCCCGCCCCTGGTCACTCTTTGAACCGCTCGGCGAGCCGCTCGCCGATCTGGTTCTCGGCGAGGTCGATGCCTACGAGATTGATTATGACGACCGCCGCCCGTGCTTCTCCTCGCTCGCCGACTGGTACGACCTGCTTAGGTGCGGCGTTCGCGTCCCTCTTGTCAGCAGCAGCGGCAAGGACTCTAACAGCGTCGCGCTGGGGGCGATGCGCACCTATGCGCGGCTGCCGCCAGGCGAAGGGCTGACGTATAAGGGATGGATAGAAGCGGTGCGGGCCGGACGTACCTTCATCACGAACGGGCCGCTTCTCACTCTGAGTATCGAGGGTCATGGCCCCGGCGACGTACTCGCCCTGCCATCTGAGCGCGGCGTCGTCCGCGTCCGCGTCGAAGCGAAGAGCGCGGTGCCGTTCGAGCGGTTGGAAGTGCTGCACAACCGGGGGTGTTGCGTTGAGGCGAGGACCGGCGACGACCCATCGGCCGCCGTTCTGGAAGTAGAGGTGCCAATCGAATCGTGCGGCTGGTTGGCAGCGCGCTGCCACGGGAGTCACCTGGTACATCACCGGCCCGAGCAGCGCGTCTTCGCGCACACGTCGCCGATCTACGTGACCGTTCCCGGGCAGAAGCCACCGGTTGATACCGCGGCGGTTCAGCGCTTCTTGGGGGAAATCGACAGGATGCTGGACTGGGTGGCCCGCGAGGCACGCTGCCCGACCGAGAAGCACCGCGCCGCCCTGGCCGACGTGTTCACCGCGGCGCGGGCCGAGTTGCAGCGCCGCGCCGTTTGAACAGGAGAACTACCGCCCGCTCCGTGGCAGGGGGACGGAGGTCGCCCGTGTCCCGTCGAAGGTCACCTCCGTCAGTTGTCCCGCCCGGACCACCACTTCCTTCTCCTCGATCAGCAGGTTCTCCCCGACCTGGAAGCCGGCGCGGAGCTTGAACACGTAAGCCTTCCCGGGCCCAATCGAGGGAGACTCGAGGTGGCGAGACGTCCCCCGCGTATCGGTCAATCGCCCATCGAGGTACAGAACCCCGCTGGGGTCGGGAATGGAAACTTGAACGCCGGCCCTGTCCGGCGCGGGTTTGATGGGTACCGCCTGGGTTTGCGGCGCGAAGGGTACGGCCTGATGCTGCAGCGCGAGTGGCACGAGGGAACTCTGCGCCGCGGACGGCAGCACCATCCGGGTAGTGACCGGTCCCTGCGGCCCGGGTTCGGTGATCCGGACCCTCATGGGCAGGAGGCCGCCGCCGAACCGCCAGATGAACTGGTCGCCCTTCCGGATGAAGACCAGTCCCCCCGGCTGGGCGCCGGGAGTGTCGTCGTAGTCCAGCGGGCCCCAATCCTTGACGTTATGTGTGCGGTTGGGGATCGGGAAGCTACCAGGTACCTCGAAGTAGTTCCCCGGGTCGCCGCGGCTGACGGGGACGAGAACGAGCCAAAAACCAATGACCGCCAGGCTCCGGTGCATCGACGCCTCCCAGGTAAGACCGTTCCCTGGCAATCCGATTCCTGCACGGGAAGCATAACGCATCCCAACGACTCGTCGCGGCGGGCTTGAGGAAAACTTGACCTCGGTTCGCGGCGCCGGGCGCTCCTGCCCGCAAAGGTCTGCTACCCCTCTCGGTCAATCGAGCGGCGAAGGACCGAGGGGGCCGCCACGCCGTCCGGCGACACCGGGCCCAGCGGGCCAGGGGGCACCACCATGCAACCGGCGCGCCGGCGGCGCCGGCGCCGCCGTCCGTAGCGGCCGTGGCAGATGAGCCGAATGCCTCAGCCGTAGCGGCGCCCCAGCCGGCCGGCGCGCCCAAACGCAAGAATAGAATTGCTCTTACGGCGCCGACCCGACAAAATGAGGTGACGCTACGGAACAGGCCAAGGGAAGCGATCGTCCCACGCCCTTGACCCGACCGGGCGTCGGACGGGTCGGTTTCCCATCGCCAGCGTTTCTCATCGGCTCGACTTCGTTCCCCCTCAGCGGGGCCTCGAACACGGGAGCGGCACTCTCATGGCCAAGCACTGCGACGTCTGCAACAAGTCCTACCCCGATACGGATGCTTATTGCCCTCACTGCGCCGCCGCCGAGGTGCTGGACCTCGGCGACGCCGACCTCGACGAGCCCGCGCTGGCCGAGGAAGCGTCGCAGGAACCTGCCGTCGTCGAGCTGGCCGAGGAACCGGTCCTGGCGGAAAGCGACGACGACTCGGCGGTGGACCTCGGCGAGCCACTGGTCGCCGACCTGGCCAGCTCCAGCGGCTCGCCGGTGGCCACGGCCGACCCGGCCAGCGGCGCCTCCGACATCGCCTGGTCGGCCCTGGTGGAAGACGCCGACGCCGCCCCTTCCGCGAAGGTCGATTCCCCGTCCGATGTGGACCTCCTCGCCCACGTTCCGCCGGACAACCGTCCCGCCGTCCCCAGCGATTCGGCGGTCGGCCGGGAGCCGTTCATCGCCGAGGTCGCCTCGGGGACTGACCTCCCCGGCCCCGCGGTCGCCGAGACCCCGCCCCCCGCGCCCGCCGGCGATTCGGCGGTCGGCCGGGAGCCGTTCGTGGCCGAGGTCGCCTCCAGCGAAGATCTCACGGGTGCGCCCTCGTCTGAGGTCAACCTGGCCGACGGGCCGCGGCTGCATGGCGCGGCGCCCTCCGACGTGGCCCTGGCAAGTGAGGCGGCCGAGCAGGAGAGTTCCGCGATCGATCTCGGTTCCCTGACGGCGAAGGCGGCCGAGGATTCCGCCGTGGCCGACGTCGTTGAACTCGCCGATTCCTCCGCGGTCCACCTCGGCGAGGAGCCCATTTTCACCGCCGAGAGCAGCCCTTCCCCGGCCGACCTGGCCGCGCTGGCGACGGAGGCGGAAATCGCCCCGGAGTCGGCGGAATCCGCCGGGGCCCCGGCCGGACTCGCGGACGAGGGACCCGACACGCAGTTCCTCGACGACCTGGCGGCGGTGGAGGCGGGCTCGGCGGTCAACCTGGGCGAGGCGTCGCGCTCCAGCGAGCGCTCGTCGTCGCGCGACCTGATCGCCGAGGCGGTCGAATCCGGTGTGGACCTGGGCGAGGCGCCCCCGGCTGCCGCCGAAGAGGAGGCGGAGGGCGAGGCGGTCCTGGCGGAGGAGGACGACTCCGCCGTCGATCTGGGCTCCGTTCTCGCCGAGGGGTCGCCGTCGTCGGGGCCGGAGGCGCTGGTGGAACGGAACGTGCCGCCGGGCAGCCATCACGACATCGACCTGGACGCCGAGCCGTCTTCGGATCGCGTCGATCTGGGGGCGCCCGCGGACGAGGAGGAGGCCGAGGTCGCCGAGGACGAGGCCGAGGTGGTGGGGCCGGCGCCCGATTCGTCGGGGGTTGACCTGGGCGGCAGCGCCGCGCGGCCGCCGACGCGCCGGAAGGGCGAGCCGTCGTCTCACCTCGACCTGGACGACCTCGCCGCCGACGCGCGGGCCGGGGCCGACAGCGGCGCCGAAGTCGTCCCCGACGCCGAGGAAGAGCCGGCTGCCGCGGAGTTGGACACCGACGAGGACGAGGAACCCACTGCGGCGGTGGCCGAGGACGAGGAGCAAGAGGAAATGTCCGGCCGCAGGAAGCGCACCGCGGCCGCCCTCGATGACGACGACGAGGAGGCCGAGGCGTCGGCCCTGCTTGCGGGAGGCGACGAGGAGGCCGAGGCGGAAGCCGAAGCAGAGGTCGAAGCGAAAGCGGAGGAAGATGAGGCGGAGGCGGAAGCCGAGGCCGAGGAAGACGAAGCCCCCGCCAAGACGAAGCGCCGCCCTGTCGCCGAGGACGACGATGAGGACGAGCCGTCCCCCAGGTCGGGAGGCAAGGCCGCGCCGAAGGCGCGCTCGGGCTGTGGTTGCCTGCTCGTCGGTAGCTTCCTCGGTCTGCTCGTCGGCGTCGGCAGTGCCTTCGGGCTGTGGCTGTACGGCATCGAGCCGCCGACCGCCTGGAAGCTCGCCCAATCCAAGCCGCCGGTCAACACCGGCCGAGCCGGGGGCGCAGAGCCGAAACCCGGCACGGGACCCGAGGCTCAAGCCGCGGCCGCCAACCCCGGGCGCGACCTGAACAACGGCGAGTTCGCCAAGGTCGTGACCGACCTCGCCTCGGCGCCGGACCCGACCCCGGAGGTGCAGGCGCAGCGCGGCACCGCGCGCTGGATGAAGTACCTGCAGGAGCAGATGGGCAAGAACGCCCCGCTCAAGGCGGACGACGAGGAGGTCAAAAAGGCGAGCGAAGATCTGCAGGCCGCCGCCCAGAAGGACAACCCGGAGGCGATACTGTCGCTGGGCAACCTCCAGGAGAACACCGGCCGCTCCGTCGATGCGCTGAAGACCTACCAGGACGGCCTGAAGAAATTTGCGGAGAAGCCGGCGTGGGCGCGGGCGTTCCAGGCCCAGATCGACCGGCTGGAAAGCCTGTCGGCGCGGCCGGCGGAGGGCGGCAAGCCCGGGGCCAGGGGCCCGCGGCTCGACGAAGACCGCGACGTCGCGGCGCGGGCGCTCGTCGCCCTGCTGATCGCCTTCCAGGGGGACCAACCCGCCCCGCCCGCCGGCGGCAATGACGCCCCCGCGGAGGCCGGCTACGACTTCTGGGCCGCCGTCAAGGCGTCGCAGAACGGCGACTACGACGCGGCCCTCAAGGCGCTCAAGGCCGCCCGCGAGAAGCACGACACGTTGCGCTTCAGCCGCCTGCGCAAGGCCCAGAACCCGCTCAGCGACCCGACCGAGCAAATCTTCCTCCGCAGCGTCAAGGAGATCGAGGCGTACTGGACGGTGCAAAAGGACATGGGCGGCGACCTGAAGAAGGCGATTGACGCCCTGGTCAAGGCGAAGAAGGACGCCCTGGCAGAGAAGGAGGAGGCGCTGGCCAAGGTCAAGGACCAGATCAAGGAGGCGACCGACAAGCTGGTGAAGGAGAAGGAGAAGCTGACCGAGAGCCTGACGGCGCTCGAGAAGGAGCTGGACACCGCCAAGAAAGACCTGACGACGGCCAGGAAGGAGGCCAAGGACCTCAACGAGAAACTGACGACGGCTGACAAGGACTTGACGACCGCCAACGACAAACTGACGAAAGTTGCCGGCCGTCTCGAAGCGGCGGGCATCAAGGGACCTGACCTGCCGACGCGCATCGACACCCTCGCCAATGAGCGCAACGCCGCCGACAAGACGATCACCGCGGTCGTCGAGAAGATCGCCCTCGCTCACGTCAAGGTTCCCAGGAAGGATGTCCTGCAAGGGGTCAATCGCGTCGTGGAGACGGCGCTGATCAACGACCCCAGGGGCGAGCTGATGGCCAGCCGCGACGAGATCAAGCGCCTCGGCGGGGTCCTGTCCCAGCGGCGCACGCCGCAGGAGATGCTCGACGTGTGGCTGCCGATCCTCGCCGACCGCGCCCAGAAGGAGGCCGCCCCGAAGGCCACGGTGGACGCCGACCTGATCCGCAACGACGAAGGCGCCCCGCCCGCGGCGAAGCGGAAGGCCCTCGCGGTCCTCGGCCTGGCCCAGCGCAACCTCGGCGACTTCGACGCCGCCCGCAGCCTGCTCGCCGACGCCCTGGCCGGCAACGGCCCGAAACCCGACTGGCAGCCGCCGGTGGCGCAGGCGCTGAAGGAATTGACCGACCCGGCCGCCTACTACCTGCCGCGCGCCCGGGGGCTGTACGAGGACGGCAAGAACAAGGAAGCAATGGACGTGCTGGCCGAGGCGATAAAGCTGTTCCCGAAGGAGAAGGAGGTGGCCGTGCTGCTGCCGCTGCGCAGCCTCGTGCAGCTGGACCAGGCCCGCGAGAAGGGCAACGGCAAGATCGACGCCAACGACGCCCTCGTCGCGGCCGCCCGGAAGGACGCGCAGACGGCCGCGGCGGCGGGCGACGCCGAGGGACATTACGCCCTCGGCCTCATCGAGGAGGAGCTGGGCCACCTCGCCGAGGCGAAGGCGAACTACGCCAAGGCCCTCGCCGCTCACGCCGACAACGACGAGGCCGGCGCCCGCTATCGGTTGGCCCTGGCCCGGGTGCTGAAGTTGCAAGGCGACAAGAAGCCGCGGGTCGGCCGTGCGGATCCGGCGCGGGGCCATCCCGTGGCCGACGTCCGCCGCCAGCCGCTGTTGACGCTCCTGCTGCTCGTCGAGGTGGGGATGCAGCCCGGCGGCCCGGATCAGGACGAGGCGGCCAAGCTGCTCGAGGAGGTGCTCAACGCGAAGGACGGCCCCGACACGTTCATGCTCAAGGCGCAGGCGCAGGCCCTGCGCGGCCTGTGGACGCCGGCGCTGAAGACCTACGCCGCCGGCCTGCGAGCCCACCTCCGCCGCGACTACGCCGACGGCTTGGCCGACCTGATCGAACGGCACCCGGCGCTGCGGCGGCCGAGTTCGATGGACCCGCCGAACCCGCTGCTGGCGGAGGGGAGTTACGCGACCGGCCTGCGCCACTACTTCGCCCGCAAGTACACCGACGCCGAGGCGGCGTTCGCCAAGGCGATCGAGTACGACAATCAGGACGCCCGGTATTTCTACTTCCTGGGCCTGAGTCGGTTGGCGCTCGACAAGCGCACCGAGGCGCAGACCGACTTCCAGGAGGGCGCTCAGCTGGAGCGCCAGAACCGCCCCGGCCGCGAGGCCGTCAGCACCGCGCTGGAGCGCGTCCAGGGGACGGCCCGCCAGGCAGTGAACAAATTCCGGCCGTGATCTCGTTCATCCGCCCGAGACAAGCCCGACGCGCCGGCGAGGGTCTCCCTCGCTGGCGCTTCGGGCTTGTGTGCGTGCCGGGCGGGCGGTTCGCCCCCTTTGGCCACCTGCGTGAACAGCAGCACCGCCAGCGCGATCGCCAGAATGATGCCGAGGACCAGCAGAGTGATCTTCAGCCAACTGTACGGCCGGTCGCCCAGGATCTGGCCGGTGCGGCCGTTGACGAGGACGCGATACGTCTTCTGCTGGTAGCGGTAGTTCGCCAGCCACACCGGCAGCAGGATGTGCTTGAACGTGACGCCGACGTGCCGCGTCTGCACGCTCTGGAGCCGCTGGTGGTCGCCGCCGATGTCCTGCTCGCACAGCCGGCGGATCGCCTGGTCCATGATGGCGCGCGCCTGCTCGAAGCCGTCGCGCGGGCCGATCTGGTAGCGCTCCGTCTTGAAGCCGCTGAGGAATTCGGCCTTGAAGTCCTCCAGCCCCTTCAATTCCTGAGGCACCACCACGTTGCGATACCCCTCCGGCAATCCCTTCGAGGCGCAGACCAGCACGTCGTCGAAGAAGTGACGCACCTGGCCGGACACCGGCGTCCAGCGCGTCTTGCGCACCTGGCGCGTCTTCGTCTCGGTCTGCCCCTGGGCGTTGGTCTCGGTGTACGTCTCGGTCTCCCAGTAGTCGTCGCCGCGCTCGCCGGTGTAGTGGGTGTAGGTCATCGAGTCGAACGTCCAGAAGGGGACGTAGAGGCCGTCGAGCCGCCCGAGGTCGGCCAGTTTGCGGAGGGCGTTGGGCGCGAACCACAGGCCGGCGATCCAGTGCGCGAAAGCATCGACCGCCGCGCGCTGGTCCACCTTGAACGGCAGCACGCCCTCCGGCTGGATCATCGCCTCGGCCACGCGCGGCTGGTTCTCCAGGTGGGTGCCGCAGTACGGACACCTGTCGGTGACGACCTTGTCTTCGAGGAGGACGACGGCGGCGCAGGCGGGGCACGTGACCTCGTTGGCGTGGCCCTTCACGGGCGTTTTCAGACTGTCGCGGTCGCGGAGGTAGGCTTCAAGGTCGTGTTCCTTGAGGTCCTTGTTGCCGTGCTCGATGGCCACCGTGTGGCCGCAGTAGGGGCAGGCCAGGGCACGGGCCGTCGGGTCGAAGTCGAGCTTGGCGCCGCACTTGGGACAGGGGAACTTGCGGCCGGCCGGCGGCGCCTTGGTGACGGTGGGTTCCTTGACTTCACGCTCGGGGGTGGGCATGGGATTCTCGCCTGCTGGGTGATCGGGAAGCGGCACCGGCGATGATCGTACCCGTGACGGGCGCCGGTTGCAACCAAATCCCGCCCCGGGCGCAATAACGGGAATCGACCCAAAAAACTGCTTGACTCTCCGAAATCCGCGGGTATGCTGGGACTCTTGACTCATGCCCCCCCGAGGATGGTTCGCCCGCCTGGGGACCTTCTGTCCGTTGGCGGAGCGCACCTCATTCGGTGGGCACGAGTGACCCGCCAGCTCTCAGGACAGGAGAGCTAGAGCAGGTCGAGCGACCGCCCACACCCCTTCTAACCCGGAAGCCCCCCTGGCCGTGGCCTAATCCAGGAGGGACGCGCCACGACGCACACCTTGAGACGTTGCCGCCGCCCCGCAACCCGGGGGCCGTTCTCCGTCCGCGCCGCGATCCCTCGCCCCGGAAGAACCTCCGTGGCCCTCGGAGACGGGCAACCGGACGGGGCGGCCGCGTCGCGCCAGGTTGACCGATTCCGAGGCAACTGTATCCCAGGCACCGCCCGGAGTAACGGACCCCGCCTGCTGAGACGCCTTCCGGGCGCCCCCGTATCGATCCCGAAGGAACTCGCCATGTTCCGTCTCTGGCTGAACCAAATCGCCCGCCGCTTCTTTGCCGTCCGCCGCCATCGGGGTTGGCGCCGTCCCTACCTCATCCTGCCCTCGCGGCCGCGCATCGAGGAACTGGAAACCCGGTTGGTGCCGCAGTGTGGGCCAGCGGGGAATCCGCCACCCGATCTGGTCTTCACCACAGCCGACATCGGCACCGGCTCGCTGCGCCAGGTCCTCACGAACGTCGATCAGGGGATGACGAACCAGGTCGTATTCAACATTCCGACCAGCGACAGCGGCTACGACAGCAGCACGGGGGTGTACACCATCAGTCTAGGTGCCCGGCAGCCCGACAGGAGAGGGCCATGAGCACGCACGACTGGTCCGCTTTCGCTTCCCCTCGAAGAGGCGGCGCAAGAGCCCCCAGGTCTCCTCAAACTCCACGTCGCACAGTCCCCCGAGGCAGCGGTAGTCGGTCCCCTCGGGGTTCAGCTCGATGACGCGCAGCCGCGGCGTCTGCTCGTGGCGCGAGTAGCCGTGCAGGACCCGGCGGCGATCGTCCTCGGCGGCGCGCACGTAATGGCGCATCTCGACGACGACGTCCGCGTAGCCGGTCAGGGCGCCGCTGCCGCGGGCGGCCTGGCCGTCGCCGGCCCTGCCCTTGCGCGGGTGGTGCAGCAGCAACACCGCCATCCGCCGCTCGGTGAGGCGCTGGAGCGGCAAGAGGCCCTCCAGCATCAGTCCGGCGTGGGCCTCGTCGCGGCCGGGCAGGAACGAGGCCAGCGTATCGATCACGGCCAGGTCCACGCCGTGGCGGGCCTTCAGGTCGGCCAGGTGGTCGATCAGGGCCAGCCACTGGTCCAGGGCCGGCTTGCCGCGGAACGGGCGACACTGGAAGGCGACCGACGGACCGAAGCCCAGCTTCTGGCGGCGCTCGTTCCAGAGGAGAGCGGCTTCTTCGGAGACGACGGCCGTGCGACCGGGCGCCAGCGCCAGCCCGGCGACTTCGCCGCCGATCTCGCGCCGGGCCAGAAGGATCGACAGGAGCGTGGTCTTGCCGGACTTCCACTGGCTGGTGAGCAGGGTGACATTGCCGTGGGCCAGGTAGCCGTCCCACAGCCAGGACGTCTTGCCCGCGGCCGCGGCCGCCAGGTCCGTGCCCCAGACTTCCGGGGGCAGAGAGATCGCGGGGAGCGTCGGTGTGGCCGGCGCGGGGGACGGGGAGTTCGGTTGGCTCGTTTGAGACATGGGCATCTCCATTCAGTGCATCCGTTGCCTTCGTCGCGCGGCGCGGAATTCGTTGCGCGCTGACGCCCTCACGCGACGAGGGCAACGGATGTTGGCCGCCTGGGCCACTACACTGAACAGATTACCACGACACGACGGCGTCAGGGGAGGCGAGATGGGTACGACATCCGCGGACATCTCGCGACATTTTGGGCTGGCGAGCGGCGGATTCGCACGGGGGACGGACGCCAAGTAACAAGGGCCTTAGTCGAGCGGGATCCCGGTGATGACCGCATTGCTGGGCGCAACGCTCGTCAGCGTAATCGTGTTGGTCATGTCGGTGGCCGACGAGCCGCCCGTCGAACCCTGGGAGTTCGCCTGGCCGCTGAAGCTGTAACTCTGGTTCAGGGCCAACAGCGCCTGTCCCGACTCCACCAACTCGCTGAGCAGCGCCTGGCGCATCGCCACCAGGCCGCTGATGCTTCCCAGGACCAGCGTCGTGTACAGGAACAGCAGCTCGCTGGACAGCAGGCCGCCCCCGCAGTCGTCCTTCCATAACGTCCGCAGCAGTCGCATCAGAGGCCACCTTTCCTTGGGCCTGAAAGGAAACCCCCGGGCCGCCACGATGAGGCCCGATGTGTCACGGGGTTTCCCCGTGTTCATCGGCCCCGCCGCGGAGTGGGCTCAATCGAATCCCGGTCTCGACCGGGTCCAGCGGGCCAGGCCGTCCCTCCCAGAGGTCATGAATGGCTTTGCGCGGCACAGGCCGACCGCACCTGCACCATCGCCTCCGCCGCTCCGGGACTGGCCCAGAACTCTTGCCGCTCTTGACCCGCGCGTTGACCTCCCCCACCGCGCCGCTACGCGCCACCCTCGAACGAGGCCGTGATCAGAGGTCTGGTTCAAGCGTGGGTAAGAGCCGTGCCGGCCCAAGCTCATGCGTGGGAGAGGGGGGCACCGGGCCGGGCTGCATTGCCACGGGAGTCTTACCCAGCGGCCCACGCTCTTGAACCTTATCCGATCAAAGCTTGCGGTCTCCATGCAAGCTGCGCAGGTGAATGGTCTTGTGCCCGAGGTCGTGTACCGCCCGGATATAGCGGATCGTGCGGCTGCGGGCGCGCATGAGGATGGAATGTGTGATCGCCTTCTGGCCGGTGAGCGTCACGCCCGGCAGCAGCGAACTGTCGCTGATGCCGGTCGCACAGAAGACGGCGCTCTGGCCCCGCACCAGGTCGTCCACGCCGAACACGCGAGCGAGTTCGGCCTCGCCCACCTCGGCGCGAAGGCGGCGCTGTTCCGCGTTGTCCCGCGGCCAGCAGCGCAGGAGCATCCCCCCGCCGAGCGCCTTGAGGGCGGTGGCCGTCAGCACCCCCTCGGGCGAGCCGCCGATGCCGTAGTAAAGGTCCACCCCGGAGTCGGGGAGGGAGGGCGCCACCGCGGCCGTGATGTCGCCGTCGCCGATCAGCCTCAGGGCGGCACCCACCCGCCGCACCTCGGCGATGAACTCCGCGTGCCGCGGGCGGTTCAACATCACCACGACCACGTCCCCCACGCGCTTGCCCAGCGCCTCGGCGACGCGGCGCAAGACCGATGCCAACGGGTCGTCGATGCCGATCACCGGCAGACCCGCGCCGAGGGCCTTCACGACGTCGGGCCCGAACGCCAGCTTCATCGAGTAGAAGGACGGGATGCTTTTCATGGCGGCTGGCTCGTCCGGGCGCCGGTGGCTGGCCGCCATCACCGAGATGGAGTTCGGCAGACCGTTAGCCAGGTTGGTCGTGCCGTCGATCGGGTCCACGGCGACGTCGAAGCGCGGCGAACCGGGCCGCCACGTGCCGAGCTTGTCCCCGAGGAACAGGCCCGGGGCGTTGTCCTTGGCGCCCTCGCCGATCACGACTTCGCCGGCGACGTCGACCAGGTCGAAGACGCCGTTGATCGCGTCACAGGCGGCCGCGTCCGCCTTCTCCTTGTCGCCGCGCCCCAGCCAGGGGAGCACGTTCAGGGCCGCGTTTTCCGTCGCCCGGACGAACTCGAATTCGACCGTCCGCTCCGGGTCTGTTGCCGTGCATGACTCGTCCATCGTTCCGCTCCAGGTAAGGTGTCCTCGGAGGGCGGTAGGAAGAAAAGGCGGCACTTGTTCGGCCTTTCTCCTTGATTCTTTCTCATTACACTTTTGCGATGTCAGTCGCAACCGATCTGGGTCCCCGTCTCTTCTTCGTAAGCCCGTAACAGCTCAATAACCCAGGGTAAGTGTTCGCTAACTTTCGGCTCGCGCGTTGAAAAATAAGGACTTACGGCGACCAACGCAGAGCTTCACCCCAGGGTTATTGAGTTGATACGTAAGCCCGGCAAATCTCCGCCAAGCAGGGCCTGTTCTCCCGTGGACGGGCGGCCCACCGCCTCCGCAGCCGCTCCCAATGCTCCAGGTTCTGATCCGCCCCTTCCTCCGGTCGCCCCATGGCCTCCGCGTACGCGCTGAGTTCCGCCTGGGTTAACACGAGCCGACTCCTCCGGTCGCTGGATGATTGCGTCAGTGGAGGGGCCGGCACCGCCGGCCCCTCCACGCGGCGATGTCGGTGAGGGGGTTTGCACTTCGTGTGCCGAGCGGGTCGCGGACCGCGGAATGCGGTCATCGGTGCCGGGGAGTCCGCCCGGGGGCGGTCTTGCCTGTGCGGAAAGGGAGCACCTTGCTGCGCCGGCGCCGCACACTGGGGCTGGGCGGTGCCGGCTCCGCCGGGCGAACCCGCTCCGTGCCGGGCGCCGCCTCGTGGGGAAAAAGGTGTGAAATGGGCCGTCACGTCCCATCGGCGGCACGGTAGGTGCTTGCAGTACGAGGGTTTCACGCCGGCTGCGACGTCAGGCAGAGGTGTGCCGACGGGGCCGCGGGCTTGGCTGACCAAGGGGAGCTGCATGTTATCCAGGGCGCAGTACGCGGAGTATCTGACTGAGGTCCGGGAGCAGGTCTGCGATCACTGCCCCGAGCGCACACCCGAACAGCCGCCCTACCGGCCGGCGTGTCGGCGCTGTGGCGTCGAGCTGCAGCTGCCCCTCCTGGTGGAATCGATCCGAGAGGCCGGCGACGAATTGAGCGAGTTGGACCCGGCGCCCGATCGAGAGAAGGTCTGCGCCCAGTGCGTGTGCCTGGGCGGCGGCATCTGCCCGTGCCCGGTCGGGCTGCTCCCCGCCTTGCTGTTGCGGGCGGTGCGGGCCGTGGAGGAGCGGCGCTCGCAGCGCGACCTGCTGCGCCGGCGGCTGGCGCGGCAGACGCGAAGGGAGCAAGTCCCGGTCGAGGAGCTGACGCGGGCCTACGAGGCGGCGACCGGGACCTGTGTCGGCTGCGACTGAGACTGCGAGGAGGGGGCTACGATGAACGCCGTCGAGATCATGGCCGCACTGAGCACCGTGGAGCAAGACCACCAGCTGGTGCTCGACAAGATGCAGGCCCTGAGGTTGGCCGTCAGTGGTCTGCTCGAGCCGAACACGCCCGTCGGTCGAACCCTCGATCAGCTTCGGGAACTCAACTCCTATTTCGTCACTCAGCTCACGACCCACCTGGAGGAAGAGGAGGTCACGCTGTTCCCGCTGCTCGAGCGGCACGGCCCCGAGGGCCCCGAGTTGGTGACGCGGCTCCGGGTGGAGCACACCGAGATCCGCCGCCAGCTCGAGGAGTTCGGCAACTGCCTGGAAATCGCCCTCCAATTGGAAGACACGCCCCGGGCCGTGCTGCGGGACCTGCTCGCCTACGGCTGGGACTTCCTGGAGTCGCTGGACAACCACGCGCACGTCGAAACGCAGGGCGTCCACCTGTGCCTTGCCCGATCATTCCAGGGTGACGCGGCATCGAGTCCCTGACACATGCACTCGCTGCGGTTGTCCGTCGGATGACTGTTACTTCACGCCCGGCTTCTGTTCGGGAGCCGTTTTTCCCTGGGCCTTGGCCAACGTGTCCGCAACGTCCGCCCAGAGCTTCTGCCATTCCTGGCGCTCGGCCTCGGGGAGCTTGCCCAGGGCGTCCCTATCGCGGACAGAGACGAGGTCGGTGTCCTCCGGCCAGTGCCCCAGCAACGGCCGTACGGTCTGCTTCGCGGCGGGGTCCTCGCGCTCCGCCAACTTCCCGTACAACGCCAGGTCGTCGCGCAGCCAGGCCAGCGCCTGCCGCCGCAACCGCAGTTGCACCTTGTCCGGCAGCTGCCTCGCATCCTCCCCCTGCCCGGCGGCGGCGAGGGCGGCGCTGCACGCCGCGTTGTAGCGGTGCTGTTGGTCGCCAGGATGCGCTCCATCGCCTGCGACGGCCGGTCCAGCAGTTGGTCCAGCGACTGCTCGCGGCCGGCGCGGCGGCCTCCGGTCCGGTAGCGGCGGACGAAATCGGCCAGGCAGCGGGCCAGGATTTGCCGCAGCCAGCCGGCCAGCTCGGCGTCGGTGGTGCCGCGGAACTGGCCGAAGCGCAGCGACGCCTTGAGCAGCGCCTCCTGCACCAGGTCGGAGGCATCGGCCTTGCCCCGGAGCGAGGCGTTAATGCCGGTGCGGGCCAGCAGGCGCAGGTAGTTGCGGTACGAGTCGAGCAAGTGGTCCAGCGCTCCCGGCTCGTCGCGCCGCGCCCGCTCGATCAGCCGGCTATGGTCTGCGCCGCTGGTGGTCATGGGTGCGTCCGTGGGGCCGGGATGGGGGCGAACAGGCCCCCTAACACAACAGACGCGAACCGGGGTCGATTCTGCACGCGGAAACGCGCCGACGCAAGAAAAGTGCGCCGGCAGCGACTGGATTTCGAGCGGCTGGGGGAAGACCGAGAGGTCGAGAGCCATTCCAGCAGCGTGCCGGATCGGCTCCTTACTGCTTCATTTCCGCGCCACCGGATTCCGCCCACATCATGTCGTCAACCTCGGGAAGCTGCCGAGCCGGCGGTGCCTGGCGTCTGCGGGTCCGGCCGTGCAATGGTAAGGGCCAGCTTGCTGTAATCGACCTGGACCGCGAGCCCCAGGGGCCGGAAGGCCCGGGCACCGAGGAGCGGAAGGTGAGGGCCCGGCGCGACGGCTTCGGAGGTCTGCGCAGCCGACGGGGCACGGCCCAGGAGGCGCCAAAGCCAGTCCCACCGGGGCCCCTCACGTTGCTGCGGTCGCGGCGCTGTGCGATAGCAAATAATCCCATCTCGGGTCGGAAGGCGGAGAGGGAGCGGCTGGCGCGCCGGATCCGGATGGAAACCGTGCAAGCACACACGGGCCTGGTAGCGCGGCAGAGAGGCCCGGCGCCCGTCCGCGTAGACCAGAGCAGCAGGCCGGCCCAGGACAGGCAGCGCCATCGGGTCCACGAGCTTGCCGAGGTGCTCTTGTTTGATCGATAAGCTGCTGGCGTGGCCTGTGTCCACGACGGCGGGGAAGCGGGGAGCGTCCTCAGAGAGTGCCGTCACCTCCAGACGGGTGACGCTGATCCACACCACCGGCTCCAGGGGAGAACCTTCAGCGCCGTGCCCAGCACGGTCAACGACTGCGTCCTGTCCGAGAACGGGGCTTCAATAACGTGGGGGCGCACCACAACCCTCCGTGAGACGGCCGCGGGACCGGTCGGCCCGCGCGTCCTTGTCAGGCTTACTCACCAACCTCGGCAAGCTCGCGCGATGCGAACTCGGACTCGGGTATGACGGGGACCTGGTCGGCTTCGGGATCGATGCCGATGACCAGCATCGACTGAGGAGACAGCCCGCGCTGCCGGCCCAGTTCATAGAGGTCGGTGTCGGCGGCGGCGATCCCAAGTCGCTCGGCGCCGTGGTAGGCGACCCACTTCCCGGTATGTCCGTCCAGGAGCGCGGACAAGTCGCGCGCGAAGGTCGCGAAAGCCGTCTTCTGGAGTTCCGCACGGTCGGCCCCATCGGACCGCGCGTCCTGGGCGTCCCGGGGACCTGCGGGCGGCCGCGGTCGCTTCTCTTGCAGGCTCATGGCTCAGGGCTAATAATGATAGCCCGACTCCTTTTATGGGTGCGAAGACGTTCTGTTACCCTTCCCGATCTTAACCTGTCTCAGCCACCGCGGTCAACGCCGGGGCGCCATCCTGGCCTCCCTCCTCCCCGCAACCGGCCAATAAACGGATGACACAAAAACTTGGCAGTGAATGGGTTGCGGCGGGGCGGCAGGATTTTCCCCGCCGCGCGTGCGTTTCGCCCCGGTTGTCGCGTCTGGGGAGTAGAGGCACCCATTGTTACAGACGGCCGGGGAGGTTTTGCCGCGAAGCAAGCCGCCACCGGCCCGGCATCGCCCCGACGCTCGGTTAGGGGCCGGGAAACAAGATCGTGAACCCTTCCTGGGTGAAGTGATGATCGTTGGTCAATACTTCGGAAATGCCCAGCGCTCGCAGCGCGACCATCGACCTGCAATCGGTCAGGCTATACCCCTTGTCGGGTCGGGCCTCGTACAGCGCCAGGGCCACGGCAAAGTCCGCAGAGGTCTGGGGCAAGACTTGCGTCGATGGATCTCCCATAATGCCGCGGACCACGGCGCTGGCGTGGGTACGGCCAGCCGGCCCAGTTCCTGCGAACCAGGTCAGCAACTCGGACAGGCTTTCTTCGGTTGTGACAAACCGGGCATGAGGGTGAGCGGCTTCCCAAGCAAGAACTCGAGCGTGCCAGGCATCTTTCGGACTGGCCACGGCGATCCACCAGAAGGTGTCCGCGAAGTAAACGGCAGCCATGCCGCGTCACTCCGGCCGCTTCGGCGTGCCGTAAATGTAGTGGTCGTGCTGCGACGCTCCGTCCGCAGGGAGCCGATCCAGGGTTTCCTGCGGCAAGGCACGGGCGCGGGCCGCGATCCGCTCCGCGAGCGATGGCGCGGCCGGTCCCAGGATGATCCGGCCAGCCTGGACCTCGGCCACCAGGTCGGCCCCCGGCGCGACGCCGGCCGCCCGGCACAACTCGGCGGGCAGCGTCACGGCGCCGCTGGCGTCGGCCTTGATGATCGTGGACATGGCTCTCGGCCTCCGGGGGCGAACTTCGATCCTCCCCTATTCTCCTGCGCAGGGACGCCCGGACAAGGGGTGAAAATTCTCATGTACCGCGCGTGCGTTTCGCCCCGGTTGTCGCGTCTGGGGGAGTAGAGGGACCACTTGTTCAAGCCGGCCGGTGAGGCTCTGCCGCGAAGCAACCCGCCACCGGCCCGGCATCGCCCCGGCGCTCGGTCTGCGCGCCCGCGGTCGTTGCTTGCCATTGCACGGCAGACCGCCCCCGCACTGGAGATACGGATCATGTGGCCGACGCTCCCCTCGCTGTGCCTCGCGCTGTCCCCGACGACCCGACGAAAGGCCCCGCCCCGCCGGCGTCCTGCGTTCCGCCGCCCGGCCGTCGAGGTGCTGGAAGACCGCACGGTGCCGACGGTGTCGATTTCCGTTGCCAATGCCAGCCTCAACGAGATCGGCAGCCCCAGCGCCTTCGTCACGGCAGGCAGCGGCGGCCTCTCCTCGCCCTTCGGCATAACCATGGGGCCGGATGGCAACGTGTACGTCGCCGGCGCTGGACAGTCCCACGCTTGCGGCGGATCGCGCGGGGACACCCGCCGGCACTTCCGGCGCACAGACGGCCCAGGGCGCCTTGAGTTCGCTCGTTCCAGGGAGCAACCAGGGCTCCCTCTCCGACCGCAGCGCGGCGGGCCTGCTGGACAGCACTTTGACCGATGAGGAAAGCCCGGTGTCCGGGCTGGCGACGGCTTCCTTCTCCGTCGGGCTGACGGATGACGCGGCGTGAGAAGAGTGAGGCGGCCCTCGTCGGGCCGGCAACATTGCGGTGCGGACCATCATCTGCCGTGAGTTGGTGCCGGGGCCGAAGAAGGACCGCTGGCATCCGTTGCATACGACGTCGGATGCCGCCGAGCTTCGGGAGATCCTGCAGGCGTTCCGTCAGCGTCAGCATCACGAGCAGGGCTACCGCGTGGGGGTGCATGACCTATTCCTGGATGCGGTGCCGTGCGGCTACGACAAGGAGAGCCCGGACCCGACGCGTCCGCGTTGGCACTGGGGCCCGTTGCAGATGATGGGTTGGCTGGCGGCGTTGCTAGACAACGCGTTGTCGGACCTGGCGTTGAGCCTGCCGGAGCAGTGGTGGCACGCGCAGGCGGGGACGTTGCGTCGTCTGTTAATCAACCGGCCCGGGCAGCTGTACGTGACCGGGGAAGCCGTGATCGTTTACTTCGACCGGTTCCGCGGTCAGGAGAGGTTGGTGCCGCCGATTGATGAGGTGAACGAGCAGCAGGTACGCCTCCCCTGGCTTGGGAATCGCCGCCTGGTGTTGTCCCTGATGCCAGCCGCCGCGCCTCGGGCCGGACCGCGTCGCTCCATTCTTGATAACTAGGACCCCATAAACCGTTTGGTGCTAGGGCTCGGGCGCGCGGGTGATCCGCAGGGGGGAATCGGCGGTCGCCGGACCAATCCTGCGGCCGGGGCAGGAAATGCTCCAGCCCGCCTCGACCCTTCTCCGGCAATCCGTCACCGATCTTGCTACCGTGTCGGCGATTGCCCTCTTGTCCCCGGCTCAGAGCAAGGGGGACAGCAGGCGGCAGGCGTTTTCCGACAGGCGCGACCCGAACGAGCGGGCGGCGAAGGTGTCGGCGTCGAGGCGCACCGAGTCCAGCACGTCCTGGCGGAACTGCTCCTCCAGCTCGGCCACCAGCGCCGGCGTGTGCAGCACGCAGCCGGCCTCGAAGCTCAAGTGCAGGCTGCGGTTGTCCAGGTTCGCCGAGCCGACCATCGCCCATTGCCCGTCCGCGATCATGACCTTGGCGTGCATCATGCCGCGCTTGTAGCGGTGGATCTCCACGCCGGCGTCGAGCAGGGCGGGGTAGTAGTAGCGGGCGGCGTACCACGCCAGGTAGTGGTCCGGCCGCAGCACCGTCAAGAGGCGCACGTCCACGCCGCGGTAGCGCGCCAGCCGCAGGGCGTCGAGGAGGCCCGAGTCGGGCACGACGTAGGGGCTGGCCACCCACAGCCGTTCGCGGGCGCTGAGGATGGCCGCGAAATAAACTTCGCGGATCGTCTTGACCTCCTGATCGGGGCCGGACTCGACCACCTGCACGACGGCGTCGCCGGCCTCGGGCGGTTCGGGGAAGTAGTCGTCGCCGTTGAGCGCCTCGCGACAGGCGAAGTCCCAGTCCTCGGCGAAAACGCGCTGCAGCCCCGCCACCGCCGGCCCCTCCAGCTTCAGGAACGAGTCGCGCCAGTAGCCGACAGCCGGGCAGCGGCCGAGGTACTCGTCGCCGACGTTCATGCCGCCGGTGAACGCGACGTGTCCGTCGATGACGACGATCTTGCGGTGGTTGCGCAGGTTGACCTGGATGCGCGAGCGCAGCGGGTTGAGCGGCAGGAATGCCGTCGCCTTGCCGCCGGCCTCCAGCAGAGGCCGCAGCGTCCGCCCCCGGAGGTTGACCGAGCCCATCGCGTCGTAGAGGAAGCGGACCTCGACGCCGGCGCGGGCCTTCTCGGCGAGCAGGTCGATGAGGCGGGCAGCGGTGGCGTCGTTGCGGAGGATGTAGAACTCGAGATGAACGTGGTGGCGTGCCGCGGCGACGGCGGCGAGGAGGGCGTCGAAGGCGCGTGCCGTGTCGTGGTAGAGGGTGACGGCGTTGCCGGGGCTGACCGGGAAGGCCCGCACCTTGCAGGCGATCTCGCCGAGGTTGCACCAGGTCGGGATGCCCTCCTCTTCGCCGCGGGCCGCCTCTTGCTTGCGTGGCGGGTGTCTGGCCCGGAAGGCCGACCGCTGCCGCTGCACGCGGCGGAGCGGCCGTGAGACGTGCGTGTAGCCGAATACCCAGAAGAGCAGCGCCCCCAGGAGCGGCATGAGCAGCACGACCAGACACCAGGCGACGGCGGCCGTCGAATTGCGCTTGGTCATCAGGACCCAGGGGATCACGACGACCAGGACGACGACGTCGAGGACGAAGGTGACGGTGGTGATGTGCGGCAGGTAGTCGAACAAGGGCGGCATCCTCGCGACTCGGGGCGAGTTCCTCGTCTCGAATGCCGCGTCGTGGAAGGAGACGGAACCAAACGAACTCAAGCGATCCCACCGTGGCCCTGCATTCACGAGCCCGCACTCAGCTCGCAGGCCTGATGGAGCCGCTCGGCCAGGTCGGCGATGTACGTGCGGCCCTTCTCGTCGTCTTCCAAGCGGCGCAACAGCTCGGCGGGGATGGCGTGGACGCCCAGGTGGGCCCCGGAAAGTGCCCCGGCCATCGCCGCGATGGTATCGGTGTCGCCGCCCAGGAGGATGGCACGGCCAACCACCTCCGCATACGAACTCGGCGCCGAAGCGAACAGCGCGATCGCCGTCGGCACCGATTCCGGCGCCTTGATGCCGTTGCCCAGCCGGGCGACTTCTTCGGGTAGACGTGCCGTGGCGGCCTGCCCCAGCCGAGCGCGGTACTCGTCGGACTGACAGCGGCGCAGCAGCTCGCCGAAGAACGTGGCCCGGTCGAAGGGAGCGCCGCCCAGGCAGAGCGCCACCGCGACGGCGAGGAGTTGCGCCCCTTCGATGCCCAGCGAGTGGGTGTGTGTCGGCAGCGCCGATAGGCGGGCCTGCTCCCAGACCTGGTCGAGTTGGTCGTGGAAAAACAGGCCGACCGGTGCCACGCGCATGGCTGCCCCGTTGCCGAGCGAGCCGCCGGGGAAGTGCGTCGCCGCCACCTCCTTGTGGTCGCGGCCCTCTTCCATCGCCTCCAGCACGCGCCGCGCCCCCTGGCCGTAGCCGCGCGACGGCACGTAATTGCTCACGAAATGATGGCAGAGGCGGTCTTCCAGGACGTCGAGGTTCTCGATCAGCGTCTCGGCGACGCCGATGGCCATTTGCGTGTCGTCGGTGTAGTGAAGCGTGTCGGCGGGCGGGCTGGCGGTGAGCGCTTCGGGCGTGGGGTAGCGGGCGGCGATCCAGTCGGCCGACTGCCCCTCGAAACGGCCGCCCAGGGCGTCGCCGACGGCGAGGCCGAGGAGGCAACCCGTGAACCGTTCGGGCAGCGGAATGGACGACATCGGCGTTTCCCTCGTCAGTGCGGTACAGTTGATCCCCGGACGTGACTGTTGAAAGTGTACCAACGACACCGCGGGATGGGAACGTGGCGACCACCCGCGGGATGGCCCAAGCGCGGCGGCTCATTACAATGAGGGCGGGAACCCGACGATCAAACCCGAAGGAGCTTGCAGATGGCCACGGCTACCGCGACGAGCACGGCCCGGCGCATGTACATCGACGGCAAGTGGTGCGACGCCGACAGCGGCCGCACCCTCAAAGTCATCAACCCCGCCACCGAAGAGGTCATCACCGAGATCGCCTATGGCGGCCGCGCCGAGGTCCGCCGCGCCGTCGAGGCCGCGGCGCGGGCGATGCCGGCCTGGATGAAGCTCAGCTCGTGGGACCGGGCCAAGGTCCTCAAGAAGACCGCCGAGTTGATGCGCGAGCGCGCCGACGCCATCGCCCGCACCCTGACGATGGAGCAGGGCAAGCCGCTGGCCGAGTCGAAGGCGGAAGTCCTGCACTCGGCCGACACCTTCGAGTGGTTCGCCGAAGAGGGCAAACGCGCCTACGGGCAGATGATCCCCAACAGCGCCCCCGGCAAGCGGCACGTCACCCTCAAGCACCCCGTCGGCGTCGTCGGCGCCATCAGCCCGTGGAATTTCCCCATCACGCTGCAGGCGCGGAAGATCGCCCCGGCCCTCGCCGCCGGCTGCACCATCGTCAGCAAACCGGCCAGCCAGACGCCGCTGTGCCTGGTGCAGGTCTTCGAGTGCCTGATCGAGGCCGGCCTGCCCGCGGGGGTGGCCAACCTGGTCATGGGGCCGGCCCAGGAGATCGCCGACGAGTTCCTCGAAAACCCCGCGGTGCGCAAGATCAGCTTCACCGGCTCGACCGAGGTCGGCAAGCAGCTCATGAAGGGCGCCGCCGACCAGGTCAAGCGCCTCAGCCTGGAGCTGGGCGGACACGCGCCGTTCATCGTCTTCCCCGACGCCGACCCCGAGGTGGGCGCGAAGATCGCCGTCATGGGCAAGTTCCGTAACAATGGCCAGGTGTGCATCGCGCCCTCCCGCTTCTACGTCCACAAGGACGTGGAGAAGAAGTTCACCGAGGCCGCCGTGGAGTTCGCCAAGGGGCTGAAGCTGGGCAACGGCCTGGAGCCGGGCGTCGAGATCGGCCCGATGTTCGAGAAGCGGGCGATGGACCACACCGTTGGCCTCATCGACGACGCGAAAAAGCACGGGGCGAAGATCCTGACGGGGGGCAAGCGCAGTGATCGCTTCCCCAAGGGCTACTTCTTCGAGCCGACGGTGCTGAGCGGCCTGACGCCGGACACGAAGATGCTGACGGAGGAGCCGTTCGCGCCAGTGATGCCGGTGCTGGACTTCGGCAAGATCGACGAGGTGATCCGGGCGGCGAATAACACGCGCTACGGGCTGGCGGCCTACGTATTCACCAACGACCTGACGGTGGCGTGGCGGATGGCGGAGGGCCTGGAGGCGGGCATCATCGGCATCAACGACCCGGTGCCGGCGACGCCGCAGTGCCCGTTCGGCGGCATGAAGGAGAGCGGCCTGGGGCGCGAGCTGGGACATGAGGGGCTGGAGGCGTACCTGGAGACGAAGTACGTGTCGTTCAAGCTCCGGGATTGACGGATGGCTGCCCTGGAGGAGTGGGCGGACTGGGTCCGGCATACCTGGCAGCGATTCGTTCGCCTGCTGAGCGGCGCGCCTGACTTTCCGCCGCCGGCGAACCCGTCGCTGCTGACCGAAACACAAGGATGGTTCGGCGAGCAGTTGCGCCGCCACGCCAATATCCCGATTGCGCGCCGGGGTGAGTATGCCCGCGCCGCCGGAATGATCATGGCGCGCATGACACCGACGGCGCTACTGCGTCTGCGACAGAATACGCGCGAGGTACGGTTCTACGCGACGTTGGAGGAGATGACTGTCGAGCTGGCTCGGACCGAAGCGCGGGTGGCCCGCCTGCTCGCCGCGGGTCTGCCGATTGGTGGGGCGTACCAGAGCACGACTCGCCAGCTGCATCTGGACGGCGGAGAGGAAGAGACAGAGGCGCGCGACATCCTGGGACTCTACGCCCACGAGTTCAGCCACGCGCTCAACGGCGCCGGCCGCCTCATTAGCAGTACTCTCGCGTGGCAGCAAGCGTGGGAGATGGAAATCCGGCGCTACCCGTTTTCCCTGCTGGCCATAGCGAGTCCGCATGAGGGCTTTGCGGAATTCGGTCGTGTGATGTACAGTGGAAGTCGTCGCCGCTCTTTCCTGGGGTGGCGCTATCCCCGTTGCGTCGAGGTCTGGAGAGGGTACGGGCTGTGGTAACTCTCTTGAAGAAGATCGCGCTCACCGCACGGCGATGCTGGCCCTTCGGCCAAGTCCTGTCGTGGCTCCGGCCGAATCGCAACTCTCCCGACCTCCGCTATCTTGGTCCTTCAACTTACGATGAGGTAATCTACGACGCGAAGACGGACACCTATTACGGACTTCTTTACCCCAAGGAACTGCGTGAGGCCAATCGGGGCAAGCCGGTGGTCATCCACGTCGTCGGGGACGATGAGCCCGCTCCCAACGGGGTGACAGAAGTCGTTCATGAAGAGGCCGGGGCCGAGAGCGCCTCGCCTTCTGTCGCCGAAACCCCTGATGCGCCGCCACCCGCCTGAGGGCTGACGGCACGAATCTTCTGGAGGCAAACGGCACGTTCGCCCCCCCCCCCCGAAAGGCCCAATGATGCGCACGACCCGAATTCTGACGATGGCATCACTTATCACCCTGCCGGTACTCCTGGCCACTGGCCTCGTCGCCGCGGCGCAGGAGCCGGCGCCTTCCAAGGACGCCAAGGAGGAACTGCTCCCCGGCGCCAAGCTGCTGTACAAGTTCCCCAAGGAGGTCTACCGCATCCCGGCCCTGCTCGACACGCCGAAGGGGCCCCGACTGCTGCTCTGGGTCGATGCGTCGGAGCCGCCGCCGGACAATGCCGATGTCACCAGGATCAAACCGTCGGAATTCGACCTGATCTGCTGGGACGTGACAGCGAGCAAGGAACTGTACAGGATGTCCTCCCCGAAGGACACCCCTCCCCTCTCCCCGGTCCCGCCCGGGCAGTCGGCCCTCGCTCACGTGCCCGGCCTATTCGGCTCGTTGGCCTTGGCGCCGGACGGTAAGCGGCTGGCCTACGTCCGGGTGAGCAGCTACCAGGACGCCCCCGGCAAGTTCATGCGCCAGGCGGTAATGGAGATCAACCTGTACGACCCGGCCACGCGCAAGTGGCGCCCGGCCGTGCCCGGCGAGTACAAGTCGCAGAGCGGTCCGCACATCCTGTTCGCGCCGGACGGCACCCTGGTGATCCTCAAGGACCAGGTGTGCGCCATCCAGGACCTGGAAAAGCCCAGGCCGCGCCAGCTCTTCCAACTCGTCCGCTCCCGGTGGTTCCTGAGCAACCCACTCCAGTACGGGATTCGGGAGGCGGTCCTGTCGCCGGACGGCAGCCAGTTGGCGGTCGCCGCCGACGGGGCGGTCTCCGTCTACGACCTCGGCACCGGCCGGGAAGTGTTCCAGGCGCCGCGGGCCACCCCCGAGGACAAGACCGGCCGCGGCGTCGCTCAGACCACGGAGCGGGTCGCCCTGGCGTTCTCCACCTCCACGAAGGACCCGCAGCTGCTGGCGGTCGAGGTCGTCACGGGGCGCCCGAAGGATTTCGCCCTGGCCCGCCTCTTCAACCTGAAGACGAAGAAGGAACTCGGCCACGCGGTGCTGGCCGAGCAGGAGGCCAAGGGGGCGAGTGACGTGGGGCCGCCGCCCTGGGGCCAGGTTCACGCCTACTTCACCTCACAGGGCGAGCCGCGCGTCCTCTTCGAGGGCAAGCTCATCGACGGTGCCACTGGCAAGGAACTGCAGCAGTTCGACGCCGGCGCACGCCTCCTCGTCTCGCGCGACGGCAGGTATCTCGTCCGACTGACCCGGGCCAAGGAGGAGAAGAAGAAAATGGGCGTGCAGGTCTGGAGCCTGGAGAACAACGACAAGTAGCTTCTGAGCCGCTTGCGGCTTGGCAATCGCCAAGCCGCAAGCGGCTGGATCGTCACTTCTTTTCGGCCACGAGCCGCAGCAGCGCTTTGAGGGCCGCCTGCCGCTGCGGGTCCTGCTCCGGGTCGTCCAGCGGCAGGGCCTTGTTCGACGCCCCCGGCCGCAGCGACTGCTCCTGCCACCATCCCTTGAGGCGGCGGCCCAGGTCGGCCGAGACGCGAAACTCCAGGTTCGCCTCGGGCTTCACGCCCCAGTCGTCCGACGTCTTGCTGTCGGCGAAACGGCTGAGGCCCTTGCCGTTGGGCCGCAAGAACGTGCCGTTGGTCAACTTCAGCCCCAGTGTCCCGGTGATCTGCCCCGCCTCGTTAACCAGGGGCACCAGCGTCGGCGTCTGGATGCTCCCCTTGCCGCGAGTGCGCTGGCCGACGACGACGCCGCGCTGGTGGTCCTGCAGCGCCGCGGCGATCAGCTCGCCGCCGCCCGAGGTGTCCGCGTTCACTAGCACGACGATCGGGAAGCGCAGGAACTTCTCCCGCTCACCCGCCCCGGCCTGGAAAACTTGCTCCGCGTCCGCCCGGGGGCCCTGGTTCCGGACCACGGTCTTGGCGATGACGCCGTCCTCGAGGAACAGCTCCGCCGCGCCCGTGGCCGCCGACAGGTAGCCGCCGGGGCACCAGCGCAGGTCGAGGATCAGGCCGCGCAAGCCGACGCCGTCCAGGCGACTCAGCACCCGCTCCAGCTCGCCATCGGTGTGCCGCGCCAGGGCGACAATGCGGACCTGGGCGATGCCCTTCTTGCGATCGACCCAGTAATCCCAGGAATTGTCCTCGGCGCGGGTAACGCCCTGCACCGTCTCCGGCTCGAAGCGGTCGCGGAGCACGGTGACCTTCCGTGCCTCCTTGGCGCCGGCGCTCCTCACCGTCAGGCGGACGGGGGTCGGCACCAGAGACTCAGGGTCGCCGATGACGACCCGGCCGACACCAGGGGGGGGAGGGGGCATGTTCGAGGCGACCTCGGTGCTGCCGCCGTTGAGCAGCCGCAGCGCCTGCTCAGTCGAGAGGCCCCCGGTCTCCTTGTCGTCCACGCGCGTGATGTGGTCGCCGGCCTGCAGCCCCGCGCGCTGAGCGGGGCCGCCCGGCACCACCGCCTTGATGACCACCGGGCCGGTGCCGCTCTTATCGACCAGGTCGATGCCGAGGCCGAAGTTCTGGTCGAAGCCGGTGGCGGTGGCCGCCTCCTCGCCGGTGACCACGGCACAGAACGGGTCGAGGGAGCGCATCACCGCCCGGCAGCTCGCGATCAGCGCCCGCTGCCCCCGCAGCGCGTCCGGATTGCCGAGGTTCGCCCTCGCCTTGACCAGCAGGGCGTCGAGCGCGGCTCCTTCCGCCTTCTTCACCTCGGCCTTGAGTCCCGCGGGGACCGGCACCTGAGCCGCCTCGTAAAGCCCGGTCAGCGCCGACACGGCGAGGTCGGCACGGTTGACCGGCCGGACGTAAAGTCTCTCGACGTAATCGAAAACCTGCGACAGGTTCTGGCGGTACTCGCGCGCCGCCGACTGGACGTCGGCCTCGCTGACCGGCGCGGCGACGGCGGGATGCCCGGCCGGCACGGGAGCCGCGAACAACGAGGCGGGGCAGAGGAGCCAACCCAACGCGATCACCGTGCGGCGCATGACGTCCCTCCGTGCGCGGGCCGAGGGCGAGACCGCGCCATTGTACGGCACAGCGCTGGCCGGACAGAAGACGAATCCGCTCATCGAGGCGTGCGAGCTGTGGGAAGAGTTGTGCGACGACTTGATTGCGGAGAGGTTGCGTGCCCTGCGTGCCCTCTTGCCGCGACGAGACCTGATGCCAATGCGTTAGCCATCCCACGTCGCCTTCGTGACCGTCGGAAAAGGAAAAGGGGCGCCTTGCCGGTGCAAGGCGCCCCGCCCCACTTACTCCGCCCTCCTTGCGTCACGAATTGGTGACGCGGGTGAAATGGGGGACGCCGTTGAAAAGGGTGACGTTGTTGAAGCCGTCGTAGCCGATCTCGCTAAGCAGGCCACCCGGGAACGTCACGTCCTCGATCCCAATCGGGACGCTCGGAGGAACGCGACTGAACGTCCCGCCCAGGGCGGTGATGGACAGCGATGCGGGGACCGGGTGGCCGGGATGCACGTTGGTCAGCTCCAGGTTCAAGCCGCTCTCGGCATCCAGCGTGACCGCAACGCTCAGCCCCATCTTGGATTCACCGGTGATCTCAATCTGGCTGCTGAAGTTGGCGCCCGGCTTGGAGCCGGCGATGGCGTACGTGTCGGCCAGTTGGCCGGTGACGAGGCTCAGGGTTGCTCCCGGGGGGTTGGTGTACGTGAGCGTCACCGCGTTGTTGCCGAACAGGCCGGTGCCGGAGATCGTCGATTCGGTCACCTTCACGTTCTCCTGCGTCCTACCGTTGCCGCTGTCGTCCACGGTCAGGACCCCCACGCCGGCGACGGACACGTTCGCCTTGATGCCCGACGTCACCAACGTGCCGGCGGCCGCGGCCTGTCCTACGGTGACAGTGGTCGCGGAGCCACCCGAGATTTTCACGACGCCCGAGTTCGCCTCGAGATTGACTCGCGAGGTATTGCTGAGGCTGACGCCACCCGCGAGGACGTCGGTCTCCACGTTGCTCGGGGTCGCTTTGATGTCCACACTGGCATCATTGCCCCTCAGAGCAACGGAGAAGGTCTGCTCGCCGGCGGCAACCGCCGTGGCGTTCAGGCTGGCGCTGGCGTTGGCGCTGTCTAGGCCCAGACCGACGAAGCCCTTGTTCTTGTAGGTGAAGGTGTCACCCGCGCCGCCGATGGACATGCCGCTCAGCTTCTGCGTGACGCCGCTCGAGTCGCTCAACGTGACCTTCGAGCCAAACGCGTCTGTGAGAATCCCGTCCGACCGGATCGAGTCGGTGACTGAGCTGATGGCGTTGCTGAACTGGAAGGTGTTGCCGGCCAGCGTCGCCAGGCTCCCGTCAATCGCGCCGTCCCCCGCGGTATAGCCTTCGAGCGAGCCGGGGGTGAAGGGGCGGCTACCCGTCACGTTGAGCGAGTTCGAGGTCCCTTTGCCGAACAGCGACACGTTGACCCCGGTGGCGAACGGCAGGCCGTTGCTGTCATCGACGGTCACGGAGTCAAAGCCCGCGACGCCCACCGTCACGTTCTTGATCGCCGAGATCGCGAATGGCTTGCCGCCCAGCAGGATCCCGTCGTCGAGCACGTCCAGGAAGCCGGCCTTGTGCGGGTCGGCCTGGAAGGTGATCTGCCGGAGGTGGTTGACGGTGCCCGGGCTGGCCACGACCTCCAAGGTCGTGCCGACCAGTTTGGCGGTGGACAGGACCAGGCGGTCCTCCAGGCCCTCGACTTGCAGGCTGGCGCGGCGCGGCGCCCCTCGGCCGCCACGGGCCGAGCTGGTCGTCTTGAAATCACGAAGCAGTTTGTTAAAGAACCGACGCATGGAAATCTCCCCTGGCTCACGAAGAGCCGTTATTGGTTTCGTTCATCGCACGGGCGGCTTTGGCCGGAACACCCGGCCCCCCCGCCCGCAGTTCAGTGCGAAATCGCGAGCCGGGCTCCCCAACGGAATTTCGATTTTGTTCCTGACCGTCCCGGATTGTGGCAAGTGCTGTAATGCCGCTTGACCCGGTTGCTGCGCGTTCTCGCTCGAGGCCGACCTTGCGAGCGCCGCAGCCGTCCGCGATAATACCTCCCGAGGAGGGTCAAGCCATGCCGCTGCACGATTGGAAGGACGAACGTGGCTGGGACGGCGTTCACCTGCTCTGGCTGGCGCAGCTGCTCGACTGGATTCAGCCGCGCCTGCCGCCCGGCTTTCGTGCCTACGTCGGTTCCGTGCCGGCCCTCACCCTGGAGGCTGGCAACGGAAAGCCCGACGTCACCCTGCGAGGCTGGCGGTCTCCGCCGAGCGATCCCGCCCCGAGGAGTTCGGCTGCACTTGCTCCGGATCGCGAAACCGTGGCCACGTTCACCCTCGATCCCCAGCGAGCTATTCACGTCGATTGGCATGGGCAATTGATCGCGGCCGTTGAGGTCGTGTTGCCGCGCAACAAGGATCGCCTGGACTCCAAGGCACGCTACACCCGCCGTTACCTCGGCTATTTGCGCCAGGGCGTCCACCTGATGCTGATCGACGTGTTTTCGCAGCCGGCAGGCTTCTCCTTTGCCGACGCCATCTCCGATGACCTTGGCCTGGGCGAACCGGCCACTCCTCCTCCCCACGCGATCAGTTATCGCGTCGGGGGCCCGGTGCCCCGCGACGAGGAGATGGGTATCCGAATCGAGTTCTGGCGCCGCCTCCTCAGGGCCGGTCAGCCCTTGCCGGAATTGCCGCTGGCGCTCGACCAGGATCAAGTGGTCGCCATCGATCTCGAAACGACTTACCACGAGGCAGCGAGGCGAGTGTACCTGGACTGATCTTTCCTCGAACAAACCGCTTCTGCGGACCTTGGGGGCCGTCAAGGTCCTTCAGACTCAGCGTCACCCCAGGCCCCCAACGCCGCAGAGCTAACCCGTTCGGCTTCAGTCGGACAGCACTTGGCCTTCTCCTTCCCGTCACTCGTGGTCTGCGATAGACTTGACGGAGCGCTCGACACCGCCGCTCGCCTGCTTGGGGGACGCTATGGAGACTGCCACGATGGCAAGGGTGCTGGTTGCGGCCCGCCTCGAAAACCTTGAAGACGTGTACAAGGCCGCCCAGGGGACGCTGCCGTCCGAACAGGTCCGGACGGTGGATGTGACGGATGCCCTCATTGACACCGGAGCTACCGGGTTACTGGTGCCGCGCCGTCTGATCGCCCAACTCGGCCTGTCGGTGTTGCCGACGCGGCCGGCGCGGACGATCGCCGGCCACGTCGAAGTGCCGATCTACCGGGCGGTGCGTCTGACGGTGCAGGGGCGGGATTGCATCAGTGACGTGGGGGAGATCGACGATGAGTTCCCGGTGGTCATCGGGCAGGTGCCGCTGGAATTGATGGACTGGGTCGTTGACCCGAAGCGGCAGCGGCTGGTGGGCAACCCGGAACACGGCGGCGAGCAGATGATCGACATTCTGTAATGCCGCCGAACGCCCCAGTTCGG
>Ga0116219_10000499_pt1 | contig 40397 bp, 35 predicted proteins | sample Sb_taG_4_FD_91019 | JGI IMG/M metagenome (GOLD analysis project Ga0116219, IMG submission 91019) | Peat soil microbial communities from Weissenstadt, Germany - Sb_50d_6_BS metaG | ecosystem: Environmental > Terrestrial > Soil > Wetlands > Peat | place: Germany: Weissenstadt | collected 2010-09-21 | reverse complement strand
GGCCGGCGACGAGGGCGTCTCGGTGAACCAGCTGGTCATCCGGGCGATGTCGGAGTACCTCCGGAAGCTGGCCAGGGTGGCGCGCTCGCAGGCACCGTGAGCGCCGTGCGGGCCCCCCGCCCCGGCCGCGCCCGACGCCCCACCGCGACCGCGGCGTTCGGCTCGTCGCGCCGGGAGAGCCACGACGCCTCGGCGTTCTACCGCCGGTTCGTGCCCCCCGAGACCTCCGCCGAGGAGACGGTGGCCCGGCCGCCTCGCCTCGACGTCGTCTACCGCCGCGACGCGCGGGACATGACGAACGTCCCGGACAACTCCGTCGCCCTCGTCGTGACCTCCCCGCCCTACTTCGCGGGCAAGGAGTACGAGGAGAGCCTCGGCTCGAACGGCGTCCCGGGCACCTACTTCGAATACCTCGCGCTGCTGCGCGACGTCTTCGCCGAGTGCAAGCGGGTCCTCGAGCCGGGCGGGCGGGTCGCGGTCAACGTCGCCAACCTCGGCCGCCGGCCCTATCGCTCGCTGGCCGGCGACGTGACCGAGATCCTCCAGTCCCTCGGCCTCCTCCTGCGCGGCGAGGTCGTGTGGTGGAAGGGCCGGGCCGCCGGCGGGTCGTGTGCCTGGGGCACATTCCAGCGGCCAAGCAACCCGGTGCTCCGCGACGTCACCGAGCGCATCGTGCTCGCGAGCAAGGGCCGTTTCGACCGGGCCGTCCGGCCCGAGGAGCGGCAACGCCGGGAGCTGCCGTCGGTCACCACCATCTCGCGCGACGAGTTCCTGGAGGCGACCACCGACCTGTGGGAGATTCCCCCCGAGAGCGCGACGCGGGTCGGCCACCCGGCGCCGTTCCCGGTCGAGCTGCCCCGCCGGCTGATCGAGCTGTTCACCTACGAGGGCGACGTGGTCCTCGACCCGTTCCTCGGTTCGGGCACCACCGCGGTCGCCGCGATCCGCACGGGGCGGCACTACGTCGGGTTCGACACCGACGCGTCGTACGTGGCGACGGCCAGGCGGCGCATCACCCAGGAGCGGGCGAGGTCGAAGCGACCCGAGATCGCAACCTGGGTGCCGGCGCGCCCGGTCCCCGCCGAGGAGCCCGAGGATCCGTTCGCCCGGGGGCTGCGCGAGGGGCGCCAGGCCCGCGAGATGGCGGCGGTCCTCCTCGAGGTCTGCGGGTTCGCCGACGTCCGGACCGACGTGAAGGTGGGGCACGGTCTCGAGGTGCAGCTCCTGGCGACGGACCGGACCGGGGCTGAGTGGGCCTTCGAGGTGGCCGGCGCCTTCACCTCGACGCGCGGCGGGCTCAAGCGGGCCGACGCGCTGTGGCGGGCGATCGGCCGGGCCACCGTGCTGCACCAGGTCCGGCCGGAGGTGCCCATCGTGCTCATGACCACGGACCGTCCCAGCCGGGGGAGCGCGGGGAGGCTCTCGCTCGACGCGGTGAGCGGGGCAGGGCGGCCCGTCTTCGACACGGTCGAGCTGCTCGACGCGGTGGACCGGGAGCGGCTGTCCGCCTATGCCGCCGGCGGTCGCCCGCCGGGCTGAGTGCCGTCGGACCGCACCTTCGTCACCGAGCTCGCCACGGGGCTCGGCATGTTCGGCGACGGCGATCTCGAGGCCGTGCTGGCCCGCCGCCCGGCCGCGTTCGTCAGCCTGACCGGCCCGGAGTGGGACCGCCTCGCCGCCCTGTGGGCGGCCGGCGCCTACGGGGCCGAGTTCGTGCAGGGCTTCCTCAACGGGCGCCGCTTCCTCGCCGCCCCCGACGCCCTGAACGGGCGGGTGCCGCGGATCGTCGAGTGGACCGGTGGGCGCCGGCCCCCCGGCGACGAGGTGGTGCCGTCGGACCTGCGGGTCGACCACGTCTACCTGGTCAGCTGCAAGTACCTCTCGAAGATCCTGCACAACCCGAGCCCGGCCCGGCTGGTCGACGGGTTGCTCAGCCAGGCGCCGGTCGACGACGCGCGGGACTGGTACGAGCGGGTGGCGCCAGAGCAGTACGAGGCCCTCTACGCCGTCTGCCGGGGGCTCGACCCCGGTCTCCCGTGGCTCGCGTCGGAGCTCGGTCGACCGCAGCGCCGGCAGCTGGCCGGTCTCCTGGCCGCCGGGTGGCCGGACGGCGGGGACGCGTACGACCGGCTGTGCCGGGTGGTCGCGACGCGGACCGCCGAGGCCTGGCGGTGCGCGATCGGGCGGGTCCCCGCCGAGGCGGTGGCCTGGCGACTGCTGCGGATCGGCTCGGCGCCGTATTACGTCCTCGGCGCCCACCCGCGCTCGGGGCCGATCCGGCTCCGGATCGACACGCCCTGGGACTGGCGGCAGCGCTACCGGTTCCGCCGGCTGGAGGTCGAGGCGCAGCCCGGCGGCCAGCCGCGGGTCGGCTGGAGCATCGTCTATTCCGAGGCCGGCGGCCCGGAGCGGTCCGTCCGGGGCCACGTCGAGATCCGCTGGAGCCACGGCCGGTTCGCCCAGCCGCCGGAGGCCAAGGTGTACCTCGACTCGCGCCACGAGGACGTCCCGGGCTACCACGCGCTGTAGGCCGGTAGGGTCCGCGACTCTGAGGCAGAGGGGGCGGCGGTGACATCGGTCCAGATGCGCTACGGCTCGGCCCCCGCCCGTTGGGTGCTGGCCGCGACGGTGCTGGGCTCGGGGATGGTGTTTCTCGACGGCACGGTGGTGAACATCGCCATCCCGGCGATCGGGCGCGACCTGCACGCCGACATCGCCGGGGTCCAGTGGGTGCTCGACGTGTACCTGGTGGTCCTCTCGGCGCTCCTCCTGCTCGGCGGGAGCCTCGGCGACCGCTACGGCCGACGCCGGGTCCTCGTGGTCGGGCTGGTGGTGTTCACCGGTTCCTCGGTCCTGTGCGGCCTCGCCCCCGACCTTGGCCTCCTGATCGGGGCGCGGGCGCTCGAGGGGGCGGGCGGCGCGCTGCTCGTGCCGGGGAGCCTCGCCATCCTCTCCGCCGTCTTCGACCCCGAGGACCGCCGGCGGGCCATCGGGGCGTGGTCGGGGCTGGCCGGCGTCTCGACGGCGGCGGCGCCGCTGGTCGGGGGCTGGCTGGCCGACTCGGTGTCCTGGCGGGCCATCTTCTTCCTGAACGTGCCGGTGGCGGCCGCCACCCTGGTGGCGCTGCGCCACGTGCCCGAGAGCCGCGACGAGGCGTCGAGCGGCCCGCCGGACCTCGTGGGCGCGCTGCTCGCCTCCCTGGCCCTGGCCGCGGTGGCGGCCGGGCTGATCGAACGGATCTGGTGGCTGGAAGGGGCGGCCGCGGCCCTCCTCGTGGTGTTCGTCCTGACGGAGCGGCGGGCGGCCAACCCGGTGCTGCCGCTCGAGGTCTTCAGGTCGCGCCAGTTCACCGGGGCCAACCTCACGACCCTCGCCGTCTACGGCGCGCTGGGCGGGGTCATGTTCCTCGTCGTCCTGCACCTCGAGCTCGCCCTCGGCTACTCGGCGGTCGGCGCCGGCTCGGCGCTGCTGCCCATCACCGGGCTGATGCTGCTCCTCTCCCCGCGGATGGGGGCGCTCACCCAGCGGATCGGCCCGCGGGGCCCGATGACCCTGGGGCCGCTCGTGGTCGCGGCGGGCACGTTCCTCTTGGTGCGGGCGATCCCCGGGGCCTCGTACGCGTCGGGGGTCCTGCCCGGCGTGGTCGTGTTCGGGCTCGGTCTCGTGATCACGGTCGGGCCGCTGACCGGCACCGTGCTGGCCGCGGTCGACGAGCGCCACGTCGGGGCCGCCTCGGGGGTCAACAACGCGGCGTCGCGCGTCGCCGGCCTCGTCGCCGTCGCCCTCCTGCCCGAGGTCACCCACATGGGCCGGTCCCTCACCAAGGCGAGCGTGTCGACCGGCTACCACGAGGCGATGGTGATCAGCGCGGTGATCGCGGCGGTCGGCGGGGCGGTCGCCTTCGTCACCATCCGCTCGAGCGTCGAGGTGGCGCCGACCGTGCCCTCGGCGCTGCAGCAGCCGTGCCACGACCCGTGCCGGGCCGTGGCCGGCGAGCGCCGGGCGGCCTGAGCCGCGTCAGCCCGGGACGTCGATGGTCGCCTCGACGGCCCCGAAGTCGATGCGCATCGGCCTGACGCCGAGCCGCTGGGCGGGGGCGACCGTCTTCAGCTGCTCGTGCTCGGGCCGGACCGACCAGGGCTGCGAGGACACGTTGCGCAGCACGAGCCCCCCGGTCAGCGTCGGGTGCGCCTCGACGACGGCCACCGAGTCGTCGCCGCCGCGGTCGCGCCGGAGGTGGTCGGCGGTGATCACCACCCCCTCGCTCAGCACCACCGTCCGGCCGGGCAGCCGGAGGAGCGCCGGGGTCGGCGGGACCTCGCCGCACCGCCAGCAGGGGCGGTCCGGCTCGTCGGGGTCGTAGAAGACGGCGGCCCGGCACGAGCAGGTGGCGTGGAGGTCGCCCAGGCGGGACAGCGCGCGGCGCCAGCCGCTCCCGGTGATCCGGCCCGACAGCGAGGCGTCGGTCAGGCCCTCGGTGAAGGACCGCTCGAACAGCTCTCGGAAGAAGCGAGGGTAGATCGGCCAGTAGACGAGGATCGGGCTGTCGGGGGCCGGCCGGTTGGACGGGTCGAGCGGGTCGAAGACGAAGAGGGGCTCGAAGCCGTAGTTGCGCAGGAGGAGCTCGTTCTCCGAGACGTGCTCGGACTGCTGCCACGAGTAGGCGGCGATCGACCGCCGGCCCTCGAGCGGATGGCCCCGCATGAAGAGGATGAAGAGGAACACCGCCAGCGAGTACAGGTCCGAGACCGTGGAGGGCATCGCCTCGTCTCGCACGATCTCGGGGGCCATGAACTGGTTGGTACCCCGCACGAACGCCTCGCCCCCGTCGATCCCGACGTTGTCGTTGTCGATGACCGCGACCTCGGAGCGGACCGGGTCGACGAAGAGGTTGGACAGGCTGATGTCCCGGTAGCACAGCCCCGACGCGTGCAGCGCCGCGATCGCGTCGACCAGGTTCCGGGCCACCGTCACGAGGTCCCGGAAGCTGGGCTGGTCCTCGAGCATGCGGGTGAAGGAGACAAAACGCGGCCCGAGCAGCCGCATGACGTAGCCGAACCCGTCGAGCCCGCTGCCCGTCACGACGTCGATCGGCCAGACGAAGGCCGGGTGCGGGCTCGGGCGCTCGGTGAGCGCGGTGATCGACGAGCGCAGCGCGTCGGTCCGCGGCGAGGGCCGGAGCCACTTGAGGGCGAAGGTCGCGTCGCCCACCCGGACCTCGTGGACCACCCCCTGGCCGCCCTCCTGCAGCCGTCGTCCCACCGTCACGGTGGCGCCGCCCCGGGCCATGGCGAGGGAGTCGCCGGGGGCGGGCAGCTTGCTCATCGCGCCGCCACCAGCAGGGCGACGGTGGTGTCGTCACCGCTCCCCTCGGCCGACGCGCAGCGCGCCGTCCAGGTGGGGAGCCGGTCGGCCACCCACCTCGTGCCGTGCTCGTCGAGCATGCCGGCGAGGTCCTCGCCGACCGCCGGCGGCCACGGGTCGGCCGACTGGGCGTTGCCGAACCCGTCGGTGGCCAGCAGGACCGCCCGCACCGCCCCGCCTTCCGCGTCGATCGCCGCGATCCGGAACGAGGAGGCCGCGCCGGGCTGGCACAGGCTGGTCGTGTAGCGACCGTCGAGGCTCGGGTCCCCAGGGACCGGCGTCGTCACCCGCCCGTCGCGCCAGACGCTCACCACGTCGCCGTCCCCGATCTGGGCCACGAGGACGAAGCGGTCCGACGCCAGCGCGACGAGGAGCGTGGAGCCGTAGGCGATGACCGGCGGATCCGGGCCGGCCGCCGCGATGCGCTCCTCGTCCTCCTCGAACGGGTGCTCCTCGAGGTCGGCCGACACCAGTCGGCGCCACTCGTCGACCAGCGCCGGCACCAACCGGTCGCGTCCGAACGGCTCGAGCTCGGCCGTGGAGCTGGCGGCGCCGAGTCGTCGGGTGAGTGCCTCCCCGCAGCTGAGCGCGGCTTGGATCGCGAGCTGCGAGCCGCGCTCGGCCCGGAAGTGGCGGAAGTGCCCGTGGCCGTCGGCCACCGCCACGACGAGCAACCCGTCGTCGAGGGACCGCCATCCGGTGGCGTCCTGGTTCGGCCGTCCGGTGTGCTCGTGGGCGGCGCCCCGCGTGGACGCGGTCACCACCGCCCAGCGGTGTGCGCCGTTCGCCTCCGACACCGGGTCGCCCATCGGCTCAGACGATGTCGTCGTCGGAGCGGGCGGCATGGTCGGAGCCCGAGCCGAGCAGCTGGTTGACCAGCGCCCCCTGGTCGGCTCCCGCCTCCGACAGCCTCGACACCGCGATCGACGCGGCCACCAGGCGCTCGGCGATCTCCTCGGTGTTGCCGGCGACGATCACCGGCACGCTCGGATCACCGATGAACTGCTCGAGGTGCTCGGAGCGGGCCTCGCGGCCGATCGCGACGGCGAGACGCAGTGAGGCCCGGCCGGCCGGGAACGACGTCAGCGCTGCGAGCGCGTCGGCGAAGTCCGTCCCGAGGTCGGTGGGCCGGCCGTCGGTGACGAGGAGCAGCGCCGGTCGAAGCGCCCGGCTCTCCAGGCGGTCCGGCCCGATCGCGGCGGCCACCTCCCGGAACGCCGGCGCCATGTTGGTGTAGCCGCCGTCCATCGCCTGGAGCGGCTTCCAGCGCACCTCCCGGACCGGCACCGGGTCGGCGATGTGCCAGCGGGCGACCGTGGCGAAGGAGAGCACTCGCACGAGCACCTGGGCCACCATCTGGTCGCGCTCCCATTCGGCGAGCTGCGGCAGCATGTCGGCGATCGCGTAGTTCAGGGCCTGCATGCGCTCGCCGGCCATCGAGCCCGAGCAGTCGGCCATGATGATGAAGTGGAGCGGTCGGCGCGCCACCCCTCCGCCGGGCATGATCGGATCGGCCGCCGGTTCGCGCGAGCTCACCGTCTCCGGATCACTTGACGTTCGGACCGCCGTTCGTCGACCACCAGCTGTCGAGCTCCTTCATCGACACGTTCGCACCCGCGATCACCTGCATGAACGACTCCTCCGTCGGGATGGTCCAGAGGTAGGTCGACTGGAGCGGGTTGCTGGGGTTCGAGTTGAACTGCACCTGGTAGCACTCGAGGATCTGCCCTGCGGTCTTCGGGAACAAGTTCTTGTCCGTGGTGTACCAGGGCGTGACGCCCTCGACCACCGAGTTGGAGGCCGGGCAGTTGGACCCCGCCTGGCTGGTCACGAACCCCGAGACCTGGTTCAGCTTGTTGAGTGCCGCCAGGTAGTCCGACGAGTTGTCGAACTGGTAGCCGAACACCACGCCCTTGATGGCGAGCACGCGGCAGGCGTAGATGGCCGTCATCCCCGGGACGTGGTTCTCGAACGGCGTGACCTTGGTGGTGCAGCTGCTCACCCCGCTCGGGAGCAGTTCCTTGAGCGCCACCGGGCCCGACGTGAAGGGCCAACTGCTGGTGGCGGCCGCCCCGCCGAGCAGCCCGCCGACCACCACGACGACCGACACCAACGCGATCGCCAGGCGCCGCCGCCGCCGGGGCGCCGCCGGGGCGCCGCCGGCGGGAGCCGCCTCCTCCGACGGGAGGTCGGGCGAGGACAGGTCGGGCGGCGGGATGGTCAGCGCCTGGTCGGCGGCCACCGCGACGCCTGCCGCGACCGGGACCTCGGGGACGATCGGGGTCTGCACGGGCGCCGGGGCGGGTGCGGTGGCCGGGGTGGGCGCGGCGGCCGGGACCGCGTCGGCCTGCTCGTCGGAGACCTGGTACCCGAGTGCCCGGGCGAACTCGGCGGTGACCCACCGGCAGCCGGCCGCGTCGTAGGGGGTCTGTTCGGCCAGCTGCGCCGCGGCCAGTCGGACGGCCGTGTCGGGGTCCATCCCCTGGCCCACGTGGTCCTTCAGGGAGGTGGCCACGTCGGATCCCCCGGTGGCGAGGATCAAGCTCACCTGCTTCGGCGAGTCGGGCAGGAGGTCGTGCAGGACGTTGTCGAGGATCGAGGGGCTGGAGAGTGCCCGGGTCCCGAAGTCCGCCACGATCTGGCGCAACGCCTCGCGCGCCTTTCCCGATGGGTCCCACAGTGGATCCAGCACCGACCCTCCTCTGCGCTGGAAATGGCGGCGTCGGCACCGCGATTGGTGCCGAACTATACCGGGTAGCGTTTTGGACGCCCCGGGGCCGTCCGGCCGGTGGCGGACCGGGGAACCAGGTGCCACGATGCGCCGTCCGGGCCGGGGTCTGCGCCCGTCGGTCGTTTGGGGGGGAGCATGAGCGGCATCCGGGTGGTCTGCGACGGGAACACCTACTCGTTCGCGGCGGGCAGCAGTGTGGGCATCGGTCGGGCGTCGGAGAACGACGTCGTCGTGGCCGACCCGACGGTGTCGCGCGAGCACGCCCGGCTCACCGACGGGCCGACCGGCTGGGTCCTCGCCGACGCCGGCCACGGGCGGATCTTCGTCGACGGTCGGGCCGTCGGTGACCTCGAGATCACCCACCCGGTCGACGTCCACCTCGCCGCACCGGCGGGCCCGCTGTTGCGCCTCGAGCCGCTCGGCGCTCCGGCTGCGGGGGGCCAGGCGCCGGCGCGCGAGGAGATGCCCGCAGTCGCCGCCCCGGCCCTGGCCGGTGTCGGCGCACCCCCCGGTGCCACCCGCGAGTTGCTCTCGGCCGTCCACATCCTGGTGCCGCTGCGGAGCTGGTTGACCGACCGGGGCTGGCGGACCTGGTGGCGGCTGCTCATCATCCCCTACGCGCTGCTCCCGCTGGCGTTCGTCCAGCTCTACGCCGGAACGTCCAACCCGACGACACCGGGCTGGGCGTACTCGCTGTATGTGGCCCCGCTCTGGGCGATCGCCTTCTACCTGCTCATCCGGCCGGGCCATCTCGGGCGGCGGGAGTTGTCCGCGGCGGTGGTGATCGCCGGGATCGTGCTCGTGTGGGTGCAGGTCGTCACGATCCCGATCAACAACAACCTGAACCCGAGCGGGTTCTGGTCGTTCGTCGGCGTCGGGTACAACGAGGAGTTCACCAAGGCACTCCCGATCCTCGTGATCGCACTGCTGCTGCACCGGGCCCGCAAGGTGCGCTGGGACGTCCGCATGTGGATGTTCCTCGGCACCATCGCCGGGCTGACCTTCGGGGTGCGCGAGGCGTCGCTGTACACGAGCGCCTCGGTGCTGTCGGCCAACCACCACCCGAGCCTCATCATCGTCGAGATCCTGTTGTTCGCCTACCGGGTGTTCGTCGACGGCTTCCTGCACGCCATCTGGGCCGGGATCGCCGCCTTCTTCATCGGCATGGGGATCAACTACGCCCGTCGACGCTGGCAGCTCATCGTGGCCGGGCTCTCACTGGCGGCGTTCCTCCACGCGATCAACGACTGGAATTTCAACGCGAACAGCGAATGGCCGCGGATCGGGGTCGAAGCCTTCACGCTGATCCTCTTCCTCGGCTACACCCTCACCGCGTCGTCGATCGAACGCCAGGTGCGGCGCTCGCCGGTGTTCCGCGGCGAGTCGATGCTCGCCGAGCCGCTGTCGGAGTCCTCCCCGGCCCCCTGAGCGGGCCCGCCCAAGACCTGGCGCAAGGGCTCGGCGAGGGCTGAACCCGAGGCGAATCGGGTCGACGGCGTCACTGCGGTCGCCCGCGAGTGCAGTGGGCACCGGGATCACGACGACGGACCGGGTGGTGAATCGGGGTCGGGCTGCCCGGATTTGAACCGGGGACCTCTGCGTCCCGAACGCAGCGCGCTAACCAAACTGCGCTACAGCCCGCGGCCGGCAGAGCCGGACGAAGGACCGAGCCTAGTCGAGCGGGTCGCGGCGCTCCGTGGCCCGGACCTGCTCCGCCGGGCCACGCGCGGCGACGTCGCCGATCGGGCGTCCGGCCTCGGCGAGGGCGCTTGAGAGGGGTGGCTGGATGTCTTCATCCGAGTCCCCGGCCCCGTGCTTGGCCAGCACCTTGGCGATCCGGCGCTTGTCGAGCTCCACGACCCGCAGCTCCCAACCGTCGACGGTGAGCCGCTCGCCCTCCATCGGGATGTGCCCGAAGCCGGCGAAGAGGAAGCCCCCGATCGTGACGTACTCGCCCTCGGGGATCGCCACCCCGAGCCGCTCCCTCACATCGTCCACGCTCGTCCGGCCGTCGATGAGCCAACGGCTCGCGTCGACCCGGACCACCTCGGGACCCTCGTCGGAGTCGAACTCGTCGGCGAGCTCGCCGACGAGCGGCTCGAGCAGATCCCTCACCGTGAGGACCCCGGCCACGCCGCCGTACTCGTCGACCACCACCGCGAACGCCCGGTGCTGCTCGCGCATCTCGGCCAGCACGTCGAGCACCCGGCGGGTCTCGGGGACCACATGGGGCTGTCGGATCCGGCGTGAGATGTCGAGCGGCGAGCGCCCGGTCAGCTCGCCGGCCGAGCGGCGGGGGGTCGCCCGGAACAGGTCGTTCACGAACAGGACCCCGACCAGGTCGTCAAGGTCGTCGGCGACGACCGGGAAGCAGCTGTGGCCGGACTCGCGCACCGCATCGGCCACCGCGTCGGCGGTCACCGGGATGGTGAGCGCCACCACGTCGACCCGCGGGGTCATGACCTCGCGGACCTCCATGTCGCGCAGGTCAGCGAGGCGCTCGATGATGAGCCGTTCCTGCTCGGAGGCGGCCGGGCCGGGCCCCCGGCGCCGGGACCCGTGCTCGCGCGGGCCGTCCGCCCGGCGGCGCCAGAACGGGCGCGGTCGGTCCGGGTCAGCTGGTGGAGGTTGGGCGCCCGGCGAGGCCACGTCAGGCGCGCGAGGGCGCCGCGCCGAGCGCGTGCGCGTCGGCGTCGACCAGGACCGGCACCGGCTGGTAGGAGTCGTCGAAGTACTCGCCGCCGTCGAGGATCTCCCGGACCGCCCGGCGGAGCCGGAGCGGGTCGAGCGGCTTCACCAGCCAGCCCTCGGCGCCCGAGCGCCGGGCCAGGTGCACGTCGGGCCGCCGGTCGAGCAGCATGAGCACCGGGATGTGGGGCAGGTCGCCGTAGGACTCCTGGAGCCGCAGCTCGAGGCAGACCGCCATCCCGCCCATGTTGCCCATCTGGAGGTCGACCACCACGAGGTCGGGCGGGTCCTTGCGCACCGAGGCGATCACCTCGCGGCCCGACTCGACCTCCCGGATCTCGATCCCGGGCCCGCTCGCCACCGCCGCGACCTCCCGACGGAGGAAGGCGGCGTCGCTGGCGACGACGATGGCGGACACGGGAGCAGGTTACCCAACCGGGGTGTCGGCGAAGAGATGACCGGCCATGGTCCGCAGGCCGTCGAGGTCGTGGACGTCGCCGGCGAGGAGCGGCACCCGCGCCACCGGACGCGGCGCCACCCGGTCGACCAGGGAACCGAGGGCGGCGCGCTCGCGGGTGGCAGCGGCGATCAGGCGGGCGTGGTTGGCCACCAGCGCCTCCAGCGCGCCGCCCGGCTCGCCCGGGACCGAGACCGGGGGGAAGTCGGGGTGCACCCGGTTCACCACCAGGGCCACCGGCTCGACGCCGGTCTCGGCCAGGCGGGCCGCGAAGTAGGCGGCCTCCTCGATCGAGTCGGGTCGGGGGGAGGTGATGAGGACGTAGGCGGTGTCCGGGTCGGCCAGCATCTCGCGGACGGCCCGCGCCCGGGTCGAGAAGCCCTCCTCCATCCCTTCGAACGCCTGGAAGAAGTCCACCGCGTCCTGGACGATCTCGGCGCCGGCGACGCGGGCGATCGTGCGCAGGAGGGCCTTGGTGGCGAGCGTCACCACCCGCAGCGAGGCCCGGGTCGGCGCGAGCAGCGCCCGGAAGAGGCGGTTCTCGAGGAAGCGGGTGAGCCGACGCGGCGCGTCCAGCAGGTCGAGGGCGTTGCGGGTGGGCGGGGTGTCGACGACGACCACGTCGAAGTCGCCGCTCTCGGTCAGCTCGTAGAGCTTCTCCATCGCCATGTACTCCTGGGTGCCCGACAGCATCCCGGTCAGGTCGCGGTAGATCCGGTTGGCCCGGATCGCCTCCGCCTGGGCCTCCGAGCGCGCGTACCGGGCCACCAGGTCGTCGAAGGTCCCCTTCGTGTCGAGCATGAGCGCGTGGAGCGAGCCGGGGGACACGCCCTCGACGGCCGCCGGGATGTTCGAGAGCGCGTCGACCCCGAGCGCGTCGGCCAGCCGCTTGGCCGGGTCGACGGTGATCACACAAGCCCGCCGGCCGCGCCGCGCCGCCTCGAGCGCGATGGCGGCCGACACGGTCGTCTTGCCGACACCCCCGGGGCCGGCGCACACGACGACGCGGCGCTCCTCGACGAGCGAGGTGATCGCGGCCGCCGGGCCGGTGGTCATCGGGACTCGGGCACCAGGTGCCGGATGCCTTCGCCGAGGGCGTCGGCCAGGAGCCCGAGCTCGGCCCGACCGACCGACGCGGCCTCGAGCTCGGGCAGCCGGATCTGGGGCAGCGGGAGCTCGGTGGCCAGGCGCTCGACCTGCTCACGCTGCAGGGCGAGCCGGTGGACGCTGAAGTCGCGGGACGCCTCCAGGGCCGCCAGCGCCTCCGGGCCGAGCTCGATCCCGGCCATCGCCGCCGCGTCGGTCGCCGGCACCGAGAGTGCGGGTTCATCCGGTGACAGCGCGTTGACCACGAGCGGCCCGAGCTGGACGCCCGCCTCGTCCTCCAGTCGGTAGGCGGCCTCGACGGTCTCGGTGACCGGCATCTCCTCGGGGAGAGTCACGAGCAGCACCCGGCAGCGGGCCGGGTCGTGGAGCATCTCGAGGACCTCGGCCGCCTGGGTGCGGATCGGCCCGGCCCGCGCGGCGTCGAGGAGCCCGTTGGCCGAGGTGAGGAACGTCACCGCGTGCCCGGTGGCGGGGGCGTCAAGGACGACCAGGTCGAACTCGCCGCCTCGTTCCAGCTGCTTCACCTTGCCGAGCACCAGCACGTCGCGGATGCCGGGGATGGCGGTCGCCACCACGTCGATCACTCCGGCGGACACGAGCCGGCGCGACACCCGCTGGAACCCGTGGTCGCCCAGGTATTCGAGCAGCGCGTCGTCCGGGGTGATCCAGCGGCCCCGGACGGACCCCGGGCCGTCCTCCCACAGCTCCGCCTCCTCGTAGTCGAGCGGGCCGGGCGCCCCGAACGCGGCGGCCAGGGCCGGGCGCCCCTCCAGCTCGACGAGGAGCACCGACAGGCCGGAGCGGGCGGCCATGAGGGCGAGGGCCGCGGAGACGGTCGTCTTGCCCACGCCGCCCTTGCCCGCGATCACCAGCACCTTGCTCTCGGAGCAGAACGTGGCGACCTCCATCTGCGAGCGAGCGTAGTTGGGGTGGCCTCCGGCGCCGGGTCCCGGCAGGCAGAAGTCCAGGTCAGACCCCTTGTCGCGTCCAGAATCGCCGCAGTACCCTTTGGCCCGGAGGGGAAGAGGGTGGGGGTGGAGCATGCGTCAGGGTCCTGAGACCTGGCAGTCGGCCGCCGCGTGTCGGGGCCCGCAGTCCCAAGCGTTCTTTCCTCCTTCGCACGCGGAGCGCAAGGAGGAAAAGCTGGCCCGGGAGGCCCGCGCGAAGGCGATCTGCGCGGACTGTCGGGTGCGCCCCGACTGCCTCGACTACGCCATCCGGATCCGCGAGCCCCACGGCATCTGGGGCGGGCTCAACGAGGTCGAGCGCAAGCAGGTGCTCGAGCGAAGAGCCGGCTGACCCTCAGCGCTTCTTTGGCCGGGCCGTCGCGACCGGCCGGTTCATCTTGGCCGGGCCCCGCCCGTTCGTCGCGGGCCGCGGGGCTGCCGGTGCGGACCGGCGGGCAGGCGCCGGCGGCGGAACACCGCCCCACCCGAGCATCGTCGGAACCGTCGCGACCACCAGGATCAACTGGATGAAGGTGAGGACGTGCACCGCTGTGCACCACAGGCAGATCGACTTGATGACGAGCAGCTCGGTGGCCACCAGGTAGAGGACGAATCCGATTCCCATGACGAGCAACACCAGGCGGGCCAGATGCACCCGGCGGTCGGCCGCCCGCCAGGCCCACGGGGAGCAGAGCCCGATCATCACCGTGTAGAAGCCCAGTCCGAGCACCGGCACCGGGATCCCCAAGACGACCGACTGGGGACTCGTGAGCACGGCCTCGCAGTTGATCGCCCCGCCCTTCCCGTTGCTCGGGCACACCAGGAAATTGAGGCCGCCGTAGTGGACGACGGTGAGATAGATCGCGACCCCGAGCCCGCCGAAGGCGAGGCCCCACGACAGCCACGCCCGCCAGGCCGGCGGGGGCTGGGCGGCCGGTTCGGGGGAACGGACCGCCCGGGTCAGTACCTGCACCGGGCTAGCTGAGCTTGAGCGCCTTGGACGCCGCCACCACGCCCTTGCTCGAGCACACCGTCGAGGGCTGGTTGTTGTCGATGGCGCACACGGCTGCGGTGAGGTAGTTGGCGCTGGCCACGATGGCCTGGGTGATCGGGTTCTTGGCCGACTTCAACCCCGACGCGATCTCGTCGCGGGTCAGGCCCTGGAGGATGCCGGGGTCATAGTTCTCCTCGGACAGGATCTTGTTGCCGAAGTCGAGGAACGGGAACGAGATCTCGCCGGCCGACAGCCCCGAGAAGTAGGTCGGGGAGTTGTACTTCTGCTCGAGGCGGGCCTCCGCCTTGGTCGGCGGCTGGAGGACCGTGTAGTTGTTGCCGGCTGCGTTGAGCTGGTTGCTGTAGAACTCGTCCGTCTTGAACACGATGTAGGGGCTCGTGTAGGTGGACTTGTAGAAGCTGAACGTCTGGGTGTTCGGGTCGACATCGGTCGACGACGACAGCATGTTCGACAGGTGGTGGAAGGTCCCGAAGCGCGACAGCGCGAGGATGATCGACCACCGTTCGGCTGCGCAGTGCGGGCAGTACTCGGCTCCGAAGAAGAAGACCCCAGGCAGCGTGGTGCCGGTGCTCGAGGTGTAGGTGAGCGGCTTCTGGCCGCTGATGACGATCGGCGGGTAGATCGGCGCCACCGTCGAGTTGGTCCCGACGGTGTCGAAGACCGACCCCGGGACGTGCGCGAGCTGCGAGACGATGGCGGGCGAGGCCGGTGTTGCCGCCGCGCCGCTCGAGAGGTTGTTGGACCCGCCGAAGACCTTGAGCGCGACGAGGGCGATCACGATCACCACGACGAGCGCCGCGGTGCCCCAGGTGAGCAGGGTGGTCGGCGACCGCCGGGTCCGGCGGTTGGGCGAGGGTCGCGAGGCACCCGGCTGGCGGCGGGCGCCGTTCCCCCCCGGCGGCCGTCCCGAGCCGCCGCGCGAGTCGCTCCGCCGCGGGCCGCCGGACTGGCCCGGACGGCCGGAGGGTCGGCCATTGGCCCGGGGCGGGTTGGCCGTCACCGACCTGGACATCTGCTTGCTGCGTTCCTTGTCGGCCTGGGTGCGACCCGAACCGGTGGGGTTGGCCATCGTGTGGTGGTGTCCTCGGTCGAAGAAGAAGGTCGTCCGCTCCCCGTCGCGCACTGCGCGGGAGCGACCCGACCAGCGTAGACCCGTTGGCCCCGCCGGCCGACGTCGGGGTCGAGTCACCGGCTGGCGACCAGGACGTTCCCCGGCGGTCGTCCCGGGGGTGCCGGTTAACCTCGGCCGGTGAACACCGTGCTCGTGCCGCGTCCGGCCGCCACGGTCATGGTGGTGAGGGACGGGCCCGCCTCGCTCGAGGTGCTCATGTTGCGGCGGAGCCTCGAGTCCGAGTTCGTCCGGGGCGCCTACGTGTTCCCGGGCGGCGCCCTCGACCCCGACGACGGGGACCCCGAGATGCTCGCCCACTGCACCGGGAGAGACGACCACGGGGCGAGCACTGCCCTCGGGCTCCAAGAGGGCGGCCTCGCCTACTGGGTGGCGGCGTTCCGCGAGTGCTTCGAGGAGGCCGGCGTCCTCGTCGCCGCCGGGGCGGGCGGCGACCCGCTGAGCTTCGCCGACCCCGAGGTGGCGGCCCGCTTCTCGCACCACCGGGTCGCCCTCAACGACGGCTCGCGGTCCTTCCTCGACATCTGCCGCGCCGAGGGGCTCGTGCTGCCGGCGGACCGGCTCCACTACGTGGGCCACTGGATCACCCCGGAGGGACCGCCCCGCCGCTACGACACCCGGTTCTTCGTCACGGCGAACCCGGCCGATCAGACCGCCTCCCACGACGAGGTCGAGACCATCGACCACATGTGGGTGACGCCCGAGCACGCGTTGGCCCGCCAGGAGGCCGGGCAGATCGAGCTCGTGTTCCCCACGATCTGGAACCTCCGCCTCCTCGGCGGGTTCGCCACGACGGAGGCGCTCTTCGCGTCGCTCTCCTCGGTCGTGGACATCCCGACGATGCGGGCCACGATCTCGCTCGACGAGGACGGCCGGCCGCACGTCAGCGTCCCGATGGAGCCGGGCGACCTCACCGGCCGGTGACCGGGGCCGCCGAGGCCGGGCCCCGCCCGACCCCGCTGCCCGACGCGGGTCGGACCGGCCGTCGTCGTCGGGGAGCGGGTCTCGCTGTCGCCGGTCGTCGTCCGGCTCACCGCGCCGAACCCCGGCCGCATGACCGGCCCGGGGACGAACACCTACCTGGTCGGTCGGCGCGAGGTCGCGGTCATCGACCCCGGACCGGTCATCGAGGAACACCTCGACGCGATCGAGAGCGCCGCGTCGGCCCGGGGCGCCACCGTCCGCTGGGTCGTCGTGACCCACCACCACCCGGACCACGCGCCGGCCGCCCCGGTCCTGGCCGGGCGCACCGGGGCCGAGTTCCTGGCCTTCGGCCACGAGGAAGGGGTCGACCCCGACCGGGCGGTGGGCGAGGGCTTCGTGCTGGACGGCCCCGGGTTCGCGCTCCGGGCGCTGCACACCCCCGGCCACGCCTCCGACCACCTGTGCTGGCTCCTCGAGAGTGAACGGCTGCTGTTCTCGGGCGACCACGTGATGCACGGCTCGACGGTCGTCATCCGTCCGCCGGACGCCGACATGACCGCCTACCTCGAGAGCCTGGCCCGCCTGGCCGCGCTCGAACCGCCGATCGCCCGGATCGCGCCCGGGCACGGCCGCCTGATCGGCGATCCGGCCGGCCTCATCGCCGCGATCGTGGGCCATCGGCTGGATCGCGAGGCCCGGGTCGCGGCCGCGCTCGCCTCGGTCGGCCGGGGCACCGTCGACGAGCTGCTCGGCTCGGTCTACGAGGACGTGGCCGAGTCGATGCTCGACGTGGCCCGCTTCAGCCTCTGGGCCCATCTCCAGAAGCTCGCCCTCGACGGTCGGGCCACGTTGCTCGACGCGGGGGAGGACGACCCGCGTCGCTCGACCGAGTCGAGCCTCTGGGGGTCAGTCGCGTCGGTCAGGACGCCGGCGCGCCGCTGACCGGCCCGGCCGCCACCGCGTCCGCGACCCGGTCGAGCAGCCGGGCGGTGCACCCGGACGTCTCGATGACCGGCGCCACCTCCTCGGCGACCACCCGGGCCAGCTCGGCGAAGATCTCGGCCAGCTCGCCGGTGTCGAGCGCGACCGGGTGCCCGGCGTCGCCGGCCGCCGCGATCTCGGGGTGGATCGGCACGCTGCCGACCAGCGGCACCCCCACCTCGTTGGCCAGCCGGGTCCCGCCGCCGGTGCCGAACAGCCGGTAGGTGGTGCCGTGCTCGCAGGTGAAGTCGCTCATGTTCTCAATCACCCCGGCCACCCGCAGGTAGCCCTTGCGGGCCATGTCGGCCGCCCGTGACGCGACCTTCTGGGCGGCGACCGGCGGCGTCGTGACGATGAGGAGCTCCGTGCGCGGCAGCATGCGGGCGAGGCCCATCTGCACGTCGCCGGTGCCCGGCGGCAGGTCGATCAGGAGGTAGTCGAGGTCGCCCCACTCGGCGTCCTCGAGGAACTGCTGCACGGCCCGGTTGAGCAGGAGGCCGCGCCACATGATGGCGGTGTCCTCGTCGGCCAGGAAGCCCATGGACAGCACCTTCAGCAGGCCGTCCTCGACGGGGAGCTCGAGCGGGATCATCTTGCCCTTGCGCGCCTCGACGCCGCCCTCCATCCCGAGAAGCCGCGGCACCGAGAACCCCCAGATGTCGGCGTCGAGCACCCCGACGGTGAGGCCGCGCCGGGCCAGCGCGACGGCGAGGTTGACCGTGACCGACGACTTGCCGACCCCGCCCTTGCCCGATCCGACGGCGAGGATCCGCGTGGTGGCGGGGATCCCCGTCTCGCCGGCCTGCTCCCTCGCCTTCCAGCGGGCCCGTGCCATGACCGCGGCCCGGGCGTCCGCGTCCATCTCGCCCATCCGGACGTCGACCGAGCTCACCCCCGGGAGGCTGGCCAGCCGGCCCCGGACGTCGCGGTCGAGCTGGGAGCGGAGGGGGCAGCCGGCGATCGTGAGGGCGACGTCGACCCGCACGGCCCCCTCGCCGGTGACCTGGACCCCGGTCACCATGCCCAGGTCGACGACGTTGTCCCCGAGCTCGGGGTCGATGACGGCGCGCAGGGCCTCGAGCACGTCGGCTTCTCCGGGCACCGGCACGCTGGTCATGGGGAAATTGTAGGAGGACACGGGGCGCAGGCGGTTCGACCGGGCCTGGGTAACATGGTGCCCAGATCGACAAGGAGGCCCCATCGATGAGCATCGCGACCACGGTCAGCATCGGGAAGAAGCGCGACCCGGTCACGCTCAGCGACCTCGCCGCGACCAAGGTCGCCCAGCTCCTGGCCCAGGAGGAGGGTGAGGGCCTGGTCCTGCGGGTGGCCGTCCGGCCGGGCGGCTGCTCGGGCTACAGCTACGAGATGTTCTTCGACACCGAGGTGGCCGAGGACGACATCGTGCGGACCTTCGGCGGGGTCTCGGTCGTCGTCGACCAGACGAGCGCCGAGCTCATGGCCGGTTCCACGCTCGACTACAGCGACGGGCTCAACGACGCCGGGTTCCACATCTCGAACCCCAACGCCTCCCGCACCTGCGGCTGCGGGTCCTCCTTCAGCTGAACCCCGCCCCCGGCGGGGCTGACACCGAGGCGGCCCCGGTCCTCGGGTTCCGCCTGAACGGGTCCGAGGTCGAATTCGCCGACCAGGACGGCTCTCTCCTCGACGTGCTGCGCGACCACTTCGGCTGCGTCTCGGTCAAGGACGGCTGCAGCCCCCAGGGACAGTGCGGCTGCTGCACGGTCTGGGTCGACGGGCGCCCCCGGGTCGCGTGCGTCACGCCGGCCCGCCGGGTCGCCGGGCGGGACATCACCACCCTCGAGGGAGTGGATCCCGCCGTCCGGGACGCCTGGGCCGAGGCGTTCGTGGCGGCCGGCGCGAGCCAGTGCGGGTTCTGCACGCCGGGGATCGTCATGCGGCTGGCCGCTGCCGGCACCTCGCCCGGGGCCGTGCGCAGCGCGCTGGCGGCCCACCTGTGCCGCTGCACCGGTTGGCAGACGATCGTGGAGGCAGCCGGCGCCGTCGCGGCCGGCACCCCCGGTCGGTCGACCACCGAGCGCGATCCGCTGCTCGCCGCCTGGCGGGCCCAGGTCGAGGGCCCGGCGTTCCAGACCTCGGGGCCGGCGGTCGTCCTCGGGGACGCCGGGTTTGCCAGCGACACGGCGCCGCCCGGATCGCTGGTCGCGCTGTGCGACGGCGGGCAGCGCTCGGTGGCCGAGGGCCTCGGCGCGGCCCGGCGCGGGCTCGCCAAGGTCCAGGGCCGGCGCAGCGGCCGGCCGCTCGGCCACCCCGTGGGGTTGCCGGCGGGTGACTGGGCCCTCACGCTCCGCACCACCTGGGTCGAGCCCGCCTATCTCGAGCCCGACGCGAGCTGGTGCCGGCCCTCGGGGGTGCCGGCCTCGCCCCTCGCCAACGGCGGCGCGTTCGGGGGGAAACGCCGCTCGCCGGTGACCCGCGAGGCCCGGGAGCTCGCGGACGCCTACGGCCGCAGCGTGGTCGCGCTGTGGACCCGAGAGGAGGTGGTGCGGCGCGGGCCGAAGCGGCCGCCCGTCGCCGTGGGCCTCCGCGCCGACGGCACCGGGGTCCTCCGGGTGGCCAGGACGGAGGGCTCGCCCGATCTCGCCCCCTACCGGGCCGCGGTCGCGGCGGTCGCCCCGGGGCTGGCCGTCGAGGAGGTCGTGGTGGCGGGCCCGCCCGTTGGCCCCGAGGTGCGGGGGGCCGGCTGGGCGGAGGCGAGCGTCGCGCTGGCGGCCCTCTCCGCCCGGCAGTCCGGCGCCGGACCCGGTGACTCGGTGACCGTGTCGGCTCCTGGCGGCGGCTGGGCTCGGGTCGCCGTCGACGCCCGCTCCGGGGTGGTGGTCGAGGTGGCCGCCGGCGAGGTGCTCGACGAGGTCGTGCTGCGCTCCTACTGCATCGGGGCCGTGCACCAGGCGCTCGGGTGGGTGTGGACCGAGGGTGTCGCGGTGGACGACGCCGGCGCAGTGCAAGATCTGACGGTGCGCTCCTTCGGCATCCTCCCGGCCCGGGACATGCCGCCCGTCGAGGTGCGGGTGCGGGCGTCGGACCTCGTGGCGGTGAACGGCTCGGACGCGGTGTTCGCGGCCACGGCCGCCGCCGCCTGGCTGTCCGAGGGCCTGCCGCCCTGCTGGCCGACCCGGCGGACGGCCCGGTGAGCCGCCCGGTCGGCCCCTACTCACCCTCGCTGAGCGCGGGCGGATGGGTGGTCACCTCGGGGCAGATCGGCATCGTGACCGGCGACCGAGGGCCCGAGCTGGTGGCCGGCGGCACGGCGGCCGAGCTGACCCAGGCGCTCGCGAACGTCCGGTCGGTGCTCGCCGAGGCGGGCGCCGAGATGTCCGACGTGGTCACCGCCACCCTCTACCTGGTCGACATGGACGACTACCGGGCCGCCAACGAGGTGTGGACCGAGGCCTTCGGCGACCACCGGCCCGCCCGCACCGCCGTCGCGGTGGCGGCGCTGCCGCTCGGGGCCCGCGCCGAGGTCGCGGTCTGGGCCTACGTCGGACCCCGGCCTGCGTCGTAGGCGGCGGCGGGGCGGCCGGCTCGGTCAGGCCGAGCTGCAGGCGGCCTCGGGCGGGCCGAGCGGGAGCCCGGCGGCCGAGTCGAGGAGGTAGCGCCACACGACCGTGTACTCCGAGCTGCCGTCGGCACAGCGTGGCTGGGCCCCGTCGACGGCGGTGGAGTCGTGGGTGGCGAGCACGACCGGGGGGAGCGGTGCCGACGAGGAGAGCTCGTGGCTCATCGCGAACGGCGACTCGGCCCCGTCGACCAGTTCCAAGGGCCCGAGCCCGTCGAGCCCCATGGCGGTCCAGTCGGCCCGGATGCGGGCGGAGAAGGGGTCGCCGGTGTGGACGAAGGCGTAGTAGCGGTCGAGCGGCGTCGCGCCGGTCGCCACCGTCGACAGCCAGGGCGCGGCGACGTGCGAGCGGTTGGTGTCGGGCGGCGACGACAGGGTCACGACCCCGCGCGCGGCGCGCTCCGTCGCGATGAACGCGGCTTCGCCGCCGCCCTGGGAGTGCCCGGTGAGGACGATCGAGCCGTAGGCGGGGAGCGAGCCCGAAAGGAAGGTGGCCCACCCCTCGGCCGGGTACCGCTGGACCAGATAGGAGAGGAGCGCGGCCAGCCGGTGCTCGATCCCGTCCTCGGGGGCGACGGCGCTGTCGCTGCCCGGATCGGTCCCGTCGAAGACGTTCTGGCGGGCGGTGCCGTAGCAGGCGAGGTCGTCCTTGCACCGGGTCCCGATCGCGGTCGCGTTGTTGTAGGTGAGGCCGATCGCGTGGAACCCGAGGCGGGCCGCCTCCTGCAGGAAGAGCGTGCAGCAGGAAGGCTGCCCGCCCGACCCCGGGAGGAAGACCACCAGCTGTCCGTTCCAACCCGCCGAGGGCCCGACCATCGCGATGTTGAGGTCGTCGGGGCCCTCGGCTCCGGGGTCGACGGTGGTGGGCGCGACCTCGTGCTCGGTGGTGCCGGGCGCCGTGCTGGTCGTCGTCGACGGGGCCCGGGTGGTGGAGGTCGGTACGGCGGTGGTGGAGGTGGACCGCGCGGTGCTCGGCGTGGACGAGCAGGCGGCGCAGAGGGCCAGCACGACGAGACCGGGGAGGAGCCGCCGGCCCGACCGACGCGCCCGGCGCGGCACCGCGGTGGGCGGGCTACCCCGCCGACCGGCGGGCCGACCCCGAGGGAAGGTCCCGCCCACCCGATCCGGCGTCCCACTCGGCGCTGCGGTGGCCGGTCGACGCGGGGCCGCCCTGGCTGAGCCGATAGCCCACCGAACGGACCGTCTCGATCAGGTGCGCGTGCTCCTCGCCGAGCTTCGCCCGGAGCCGCCGGACGTGCACGTCGACGGTCCGGGCGCCGCCGTAGTACTCATAGCCCCACACCCGGTTGAGGAGCGTGTCCCGGGTGAACACCTTGCCGGGGTGCGTGGCCAGGAACAGGAGCAACTGGTACTCCATGTAGGTCAGGTCGAGCGCCCGCCCGGCGATCCCGGCCTGGTAGGTCTCGAGATTGATGACGAGGGGGCCGTGCTCGATCACCTCCTGGTCGGCGGACTGGCCGGTCCGCCAGAAGAGGTGCTCGATCCGAGCGGGAAGTTCGCCCGGGTGCAGCGGGGCCACGCAGAAGTCGTCGAACAGGTCGTTGCGCAGCTTCAGCTCGGCGATCTCGTGCCGGGCCACGATGAGCAGCAGCGGCACGACCGGGTCCTCGCGCCGGCGGAGGTGCCGGCACAGCGCGATCGCCTCGGTCATGTCCTCGGTCGCGCAGACCACTGCGCCCGACCAGCCGTCGTTCCCGGCCCGCTCGGCCGACGCCACCGCGGCCGCGCCGGACACGCACACGAGGTCGTAGCCGGCGTCGCGCAGCGGGCGGGCCCACTCGTTCGGGAGCGGGTCGGGGAAGCACAGCAGCGGGGGGCTGCTGCGCGCCACCTTGACCAGGCGCCGGGCGAGGCCGGGGCTCATCCTCAGAGCACCGGGAGGTAGCGGTTGAGCTCGAAGGGGGTGACCTCGGAGCGATAGGCGGTCCACTCGGCCCGCTTGTTGCGCAGGAACCACTCGAAGACGTGGTCGCCGAGGGTCTCGAGGAGCAGCTTGGACTGTTCCATCTCGTCGACGGCCTCGTTCAGGCTGATCGGCAACGAGCCGACGCCCTTCGCGGCCAGCTCCTCGGGGGAGAGGTCGAAGAGGTTCGCATCGGCCTCGGCGGGAAGCTCGTAGCGCTCCTCGATCCCGCGCAGCCCGGCGGCGAGGATCACCGCGAAGGCGAGATAGGGGTTGCAGGCCGAGTCCGGGGCGCGGTACTCGACGCGGGTCGACTCCGGCTTGCCCGCCTTCACCACCGGGACCCGGACGAGGGCGCTGCGGTTGTTGCGGGCCCAGCTCACGTGGACCGGGGCCTCGTAGCCGAGGACGAGCCGCTTGTAGGAGTTGACCCACTGGTTGGTGATGGCCGTGATCTCGCGGGCGTGGCGGAGCAGCCCGGCGATGAAGTGCTTGGCCACCGGGGAGAGCCCGTAGTCGTCCCTCGAATCGCTGAAGGCGTTGTGCTCCCCCTCCCAGAGCGACAGATGGGTGTGCATCCCGGATCCCTGGACGCCCGCCAGGGGCTTGGGCATGAAGCTCGCGTGGATGCGCTCCTTGCGGGCCAGCTCCTTCACCACCAGGCGCACGGTCATCACCGTGTCGGCCATGGTCAGCGCGTCGGTGTAGCGGAGGTCGATCTCGTGCTGGCCCGGCGCGTCCTCGTGCTGGGCGTGCTCGACCGGGATGCCCATCTCCTCCAGGGTCAGCACGGTGCGGCGGCGGAGGTCGCTCGACGTATCGGCTCCGGTCAGGTCGAAGTACGAGCCCGAGTCGATCGGCCTCGGCGGTCGGGTGGGGTCCACCTCGGTGTCGGCGAAGTAGAAGTACTCGACCTCGGGCGAGGCGAAGAAGGTGTAGCCGGCGGCCTGGGCCCGCTCGAGCGTCCGCCGCAGCGCGTGGCGCGGGCAGCCCTCGAAGGGCGTCTGGTCGAGGTTGAAGATGTCGCAGAACACCCGGGCGACCGGCTCGTCGTGTCCGTGCCACGGGATGAGCTGGAACGTATTGGCGTCCGGCCGGGCCAGCACATCGGCCTCCTGGACCCGGCTGAACCCGTCGATGGCCGAGCCGTCGAAGGTCATCCCCTCGTCGAGCGCGTTCTCGAGCTCGGCCGGCGTGATGTTGAACGTCTTGGGGGTGCCGAGGACGTCGGTGAACCACAGCTGGACGAAGCGGATCCCCCGCTCCTCCACGGTGCGCAACACGTAGTCCCGCTTGTCTCGCACGTCCCCATTCTTCCAGGTCGTCATGCCCGCCCGGAATGGGCTACCGTCCCCCGGTCCAGGTCGCCGGGCTGCCGGGCCACGATTTCACGCTCCGTTTACACGCGGGCAACAGCGTCGAAACCGCGCCTCGGCAGACTCGGCCCCGACCCCGGGCGGCGGACCGCGTCCAGGTTCGCCCGTCCTGGCAACCACGAGTCGTCCGGGCCATCCGCGACGGTCAGGAGGAATGGTGATCAAGCGCACCCCGGCCGAGGTGTTGAAGCTCGCGAAGGACGAGGGCATCGAGATCGTCGACGTGCGCTTCGCCGACCTGCCCGGCATGACCCAGCACTTCTCGGTCCCCACCCACCAGCTCACCGAGGACACCTTCACCGAGGGCTTCGGGTTCGACGGCTCGTCGATCCGCGGGTTCCAGGAGATCCAGGAGTCCGACATGATCCTGCTGCCGGACCCGAACATGGCCTACGTCGACCCGTTCCGGCAGCACAAGACGCTCAACATCCACTGCTTCGTGCACGACCCGGTCACCCTTGAGCCCTACACGCGCGACCCGAGGCACGTGGCCCGCAAGGCCGAGGCCTACCTCCAGTCCACCGGCATCGCCGACACCGTCTTCTTCGGGCCCGAGGCCGAGTTCTTCATCTTCGACCACGTCGAGTACGGGCAGGGCGTGAACTACGGGACGTACCGCATCGACTCGATCGAGGGCCACTGGAACACGACCGACAGCGAATTCCCGAACCTGGGCTACAAGATGCGGCCGCAGGAGGGGTACTTCCCCGTCCCGCCGAACGACAAGTTCCAGGACCTCCGCAGCGAGATGATCCTCGAGCTCGAGCGGCTCGGCATCGAGATGGAGGTCCAGCACCACGAGGTCGCGACGGCCGGCCAGGCCGAGATGGACATGAAGTTCGACACGCTCGCGACCATGGCGGACAAGCTGGCCATCTACAAGTACGTGGTGAAGAGCGTCGCCAACGCGGCCGGCTACACCGCCACCTTCATGCCGAAGCCGCTGTTCCAGGAGAACGGCTCGGGCATGCACTGCCACCAGTCACTGTGGAAGGACGGCGAGACCCTCTTCTTCGGCGACGGCTACGGCGGCCTCTCCGACATCGGTCGGTGGTACGTGGGCGGTCTGCTCAAGCACGCGCGCTCGATACTGGGCTTCGCCGCGCCGACCACCAACTCCTACAAGCGGCTCGTCCCCGGCTACGAGGCGCCGGTCAACCTGGTGTACTCGCAGCGCAACCGCTCCGCGGCCTGCCGGATCCCGCTCTACTCGTCGAGCCCCAAGGCCAAGCGCATCGAGTTCCGGTGCCCGGACGCCGCCTGCAACCCGTACCTCGCCTTCTCGGCCATGCTGCTCGCCGGGCTCGACGGGGTCCAGAACCGCATCGAGCCGCCGGCGCCGGTCGACAAGGACCTCTTCGACCTGCCCGCCGAGGAGCTGGCGAAGATCGCCCACACCCCCGGCTCGCTCGAGGAGGCGCTCGAGGCGATCGAGGCCGACAACGACTACCTCAGGGTCGGCGGCGTCTTCACCGACGACCTCATCGAGACCTGGCTCGAGTACAAGCGGCTCGAGGAGGCGGACGCGATCCGCCTCCGGCCGCACCCCTACGAGTTCGCCCTCTACTACGACATCTAGGCCGGCGGCTCAGCCGGCGGGCGAGAACCCGTCGAGGAACGCGAGCTCCTCGGGGCCGGCCAGTCGTCGGTAGAAGCAGGTCGGCCGGGCCCGGCCGCCGGCTCCGACGGTGTGGCACACCCCGCCGGTGACCGGACGGACGAGGTACAAGAGCGCGTTCTGCTCGCAGTTGATGCGGACGTCGACGACGGTCAGCTCGTCGCCCGAGGTGGCGCCCTTGCGCCAGAGCTCGTCCCGGGATGCCGACCACAGCACCGCCGTGCCGCTCGACAGGGTCTCGCGCAGCGCCAGCTCGTTGGCGTAGCCGACGAACAGCACGTCCTTCGTGTCGGCGTGCTGCAGGACCACCGGGATCAGTGCCTCGGCGCTCCTCGCGGCGCGCCGGATCTTCTCGAAGTCGATGGCGGCGGCCGTGCCCTCCTCGAGCTCGTGCATCCGAAGATCCTCCCACCGAGCGGGGCGGCCCCGGTCAGAGGGGCCGGGGGGGCGCGCCGCTACGCTTTTGTCGTGCCGGCGCTCCGGTTGGCGATGGCTCAGCTCAACCTGGTGGTCGGCGACCTCATGGCGAACGTGGGCCGGATCGTCGGCGCGCTCGGGGACGCCGAGGCGGCGGGGGCGGACCTCTGCCTGTTCCCGGAGCTGGCGGTGACCGGCTATCCGCCCGAGGACCTCCTGATGAAGCCCCGGTTCCTGGCCGACAACCGGGCCGCGCTCGACGAGGTCGCGGCGGCAACGGGCCGGTGCGCCGCGATCGTGGGGTTCGTCGAATTGCTGGACGAGACGACGCGAGGCGCCTGGACCGGCGACGGCGGCGGCACCCGACCTCCCCGCCCGCTGGCCAACGCCGCCGCGGTCTGTGCCGGCGGGGTGGTCGCCGGGACCTACCACAAGCACATCCTCCCCAACTACGGCGTGTTCGACGAGCAGCGCTGGTTCGTGGCCGGCACCGATCCCTATGTGCTCTACGAGATCGGCGGCGCCGCGGTCGGGGTGTCGATCTGCGAGGACGTCTGGTACGACGACGGTCCGGTGGCGTCGCTCGGCCGTGGCGGGGCCGACCTCGTGGTCAACATCAACGCCTCCCCCTTCTCCCACGGCCGATGGGACGAGCGCCTCGCGATGCTGCGACGACGGGTCGCCGAAGCCGGCTGCCCCCTCGCCTATTGCAATCTGGTGGGCGGTCAGGACGAGCTCGTCTTCGACGGTGCGAGCGTCGTACTCGGCGCGAACGGGGAACTCCTCGCCGCGGCTCCGCAGTTCGCCGAGGACCTGCTGGTCGTCGATCTCGAGCTGGCCGGTCCGAGGACGCGGTCGCTCGGGTTGGTGGAGGTGAGCGGCCCGGCGCCGGCCCGCGAGACACTCGGTCCACCCCCTCCGCCCGAGCCCCTCGCCCCCAGTGCCGAGATCTACGAGGCCGTCGTGCTCGGCACCCGTGACTATCTGCACAAGAACGGGTTCGCCGACGCGGTCATCGCGCTGTCCGGCGGCATCGACTCGGCATTGGTGGCGGCCATCGCGGTCGACGCGCTCGGCGCCGAGCACGTCCACGGGTTGTCCATGCCCTCGCGGTACTCGAGCGAGGGGTCGGTGGCCGACGCGAAGGACCTCGCCGACCGGCTCGGCATCGACATGCAGATCGTGCCCCTCGACCCGGCCCACCGCGCGCTCTCCGCGGTGCTCGGACCGGTACTCGGTGGCGAGCCCGAGGGCCTGACCGACGAGAACCTCCAGTCGCGCCTGCGCGGCCTCCTCCTCATGGCGGTGTCCAACGCCAAGGGCTCGATCGTCCTCACCACCGGCAACAAGAGCGAGATCGCGACCGGCTACTTCACCCTCTACGGGGACGCGGTCGGGGGGTTCGCAGCGATCAAGGACATCGCCAAGACCCAGGTCTACGAGCTCTGCCGGTACCGCAACGCCCGCCCCGGCCCGCCGCCCCTGTCGCCCATCCCGGCCGCGGTGCTGGAGAAGCCCCCGTCGGCCGAGCTGCGCCCGGACCAGCGCGACGACCAGAGCCTGCCGCCCTACGAGGTGCTCGACCCGGTCCTCGAGGCCTACGTCGAACGGGACCGCACCAAACCCGAGATGGTGGCCGACGGGTTCGACCCGGCCGTCGTCGACGCGGTGGTCCGCCTGGTCGACACCGCCGAGTACAAGCGCCGCCAGCTCGCCCCGGGGGTCCGCATCACGGCAAAGGCCTTCGGCAAGGATCGCCGGGTGCCGATCACCAACCGGTACCGCGCCGACGAGGGCGGGGCGGGACCGCGATGAGCGACATCGCGCCCGAGCGGGCGCTGCTCGACATGCATCGGGCCGCCACCCTGCTCGGCGGGTACTGCGCCGTGGAGCGTCGGCTGTTCGAGCTGTGCGGGTTCCTGGCCGCCGACCCCGAGGCCGAGCCGGGGACCCAGGTCGCCCTCGACGCCTTGAGCGGCGAGCACGCCTGGCACGCCGAGCTGTGGGCCGACCGGCTCCCGGTCCTGAGCGGCGTCGACGCGCGGGAGCTCGTCGTCCTCCCGCCGCCGCTCGAGGGGCTCTTCGGGGACCTGTGGTCGGGGACCCACCTCGAGCGGTTGGCCGGCCTGTTCCGCGTGGTCCTCCCAAGGCTGGTCGCCTCCTACACCCATCACTCCCAGACGGCCGAACCGGTGTCCGAGGCTCCCACCATGCGGGCCCTGCGCCTCGTGTTGCGGGACGAGACCGAGGCCTTGGTGATGGGGGAGTCCCTGGTGGAGCGGCTGCTCACCTCCCCCGAAGCCGTCTCGGCGGCCGGCCGAGTCGTCGTGACCCTCGAGACGCGGCTGGTCGAAGCGGGTGTGGGCACCGGGTTGGTGCCCTGGCCTGGTCGAAGGGCTTGACGGCGCCGGTAAACTAGCAACACACCATTTGTCACGTCGCCGACGTGATGGGCGACCGGTGTAGTGGATCCCCCAGCCTTGGCGCCGAGGGTGATGCCCGAGGGTACGGAGAACGAGGCAAGCCTTGGCGAAAGAACGCATCGAACGGGACGACGAGGACCTCGTCAGGCTCTACCTGACTGACATCGGTCAGTACCCGCTGCTCACCAAGGACGACGAGGTCCGGCTCGCCCAGGCCATCGAGGGCGGCAGGGAGGCCGAGGGGGAGCTTCGCAAGGCGCCGAAGGGCATCACCACCTCGAAGCGGCGGGAGCTGCGCCGGGCCGTGATCCACGGCGAACAGGCCCAGCAGACCTTCGTGCAGTCCAACCTCCGCCTGGTGGTCTCGATCGCCAAGAAGTACCAGGCCTCGGGTCTCCCGCTCCTGGACCTCATCCAGGAAGGCAACCTCGGCCTCATGCACGCGGTCGAGAAGTTCGACTGGCGCAAGGGCTTCAAGTTCTCCACCTACGCCACCTGGTGGATCCGCCAGGCCATCACCCGGGGGATCGCCAACACCGGACGGACCATCCGCCTCCCCGTGCATGCGGGGGACACCCTGGCCAGGGTCCAGAAGGCCCAGGCCCGCCTCGAGCTCAAGCTGGGCCGGCCGGCGACGTTGGCCGAGCTCGGGATCGAAGTCGAGATGCCCGAGGACAAGTTGGTGGAGGCCCTGCGCTTCCGGGCCGAGCCGCTCTCCCTCTCCGAGCCGCTCCGGGAGGACGGCGACGCCGAACTCGGCGACGTGGTCGAGGACCGTTCGGCTGAGTCCCCGTTCGAGGTGGCGGCCGTGTCGCTCCTGCCCGAGGAGATCGGCCGGCTCCTCTCACCGCTCGACGAGCGGGAACGGGAGATCCTCCGCCTGCGCTTCGGCCTGGACCGGGGTGAGCCCCGGACCCTCGAGGAGGTCGGCGAGCACTTCAACCTCACCCGCGAGCGGATCCGCCAGATCGAGGCCCGGGCGATGTCGAAGCTGCGTCACCCGTCTTCGGACACTGGCGCACGCGATCTCCTGACTGTCTGAACCGCCGCGCCGAGAGGCATAGCATCGGTTCAATGAAGAAGCTGCTGTTCGTACTGCTCCTGCTCGCCGTGGTCGGCACGGTCGCCGCCCGGCGGCTCCGCGAAACCTGAGCCGCTCCTAACGGACGAGCGCGGTCTCTGGCTCGGGGGCCAGCGCGGCGTTCCGACGGCGACCCCACAGCCCGAAGGCGACCGCCGCCCCGGCGAGCGTAAGGCTCGTCACCATGGGCGCCGCGGTGGCGGCCCGATCGCGGAGTCGCACCGGCTTCGTGAACTGGCACGTCTCCCAGCCACGCTCGCGCGCGACCTTGCCCAGCGCCCGGTCAGCGTTGACCGCGACCGGTCGCCCGACGAGCTCGAGCATGGGCACATCGGTCACCGAGTCCGAGTAGGCGGTCGACGCGGCGAGATCGAGGCTCATCGCCTCGGCCAGCTGGGTGATCGCCTCCGCCTTGTGGGGACCGTCGGCGAAGAACGCCATGCGACCCGTGTAGCGGCCGTCGTCGTCGACCTCGGCGCGCGAGCAGATCGTGCCGTCGGCTCCGAGGAGCTCGGCCATCGGCAGGACGATCTCCTCTGGTGAGGCCGAGACCAGGTACACGCGTTGACCGGCCAGATGGTGGCTCGCCATGAGCTCGAGGGCCTCGGCGTAGATCAGCGGCTCGACCGTGCCGAGCAGCTGGTCGCGCACGATCTGGCGGACCCGGTCGCGGTCCCACCCCTTGGTCAGCGCGAGCACCGCCTCGCGGACCTTCACCATCTTGTCCTCGCCCGCCCCCATCTGGGCATAGATCAGCTGGGAGCCGATCGCCCGCAGGACGGTGCGCCGCTTGATGAGCCCGTCGCGGCGGAAGTGCCCGCTGAACGCGGCGATGGAAGCCTTCGTGATGACCGTCTTGTCGAGGTCGAAGAATGCCGCGCTCTCCACGTGGTCCATGCTACGGGGGTTGCGACTGGCAATCCGCGCATGGAGCGCGGACCTACTCGCCGACGAGGACCCGCCGCACCTCGGTCTCGGCGTCCTGTGTGACAACCACGAGGACCTCGTCACCGTTCTGGAGCACGGTCTCGCCCCGAGGGGCGACCAGGTGATCGTCGCGGACGACCGCGACCACGGCCGCCTCCCGCGGCAGGCCGAGGCCGGCGATGGCGTCGCCGACCGCCGGCGACTCCGGCGCCAGCGTCACCTCCACGAGGTGGGCGGTACCGCCCTCGAACTGGAGCAGCCGGACGAGGGAGCCCACCGACACCGCCTCCTCGACCAGGGCGGTGATCAGTCCGGGCGTCGACACGGAGACGTCGACCCCCCAGCCCTCGTTGAACAGCCACTGGTTCTTCGAGTGGTTCACGCGGGCGACGACCCGCGGCACCGCGAACTCCTGCTTGGCCAGCAGGGAGATCACCAGGTTGTCCTCGTCGTCTCCGGTGGCCGCCACCACGACGTCGACGGTCGCGAGCCCCGCCGCGTCGAGCGAGGCCACCTCGCACGCGTCGGCAGCGATCCAGGTGATCTCGTGGAGCTCGTTGCGGCGGCGTTCGACGATGTCGGGCTCCCGCTCGAGGACCAGGACCTCGTGTCCGCTGGATTGGAGGTCCCGGGCGATGGTCGTCCCGACGCTGCCGGCCCCGCAGATCGCGACCTTCACGGGGCCCGCTCCGGCCCGCTGGCGACCGCGGCGGCGCTGTCGAGCCGCTCGCTCACGAGGTCGAGCGCGTCCTTGGTGGCCGCGATGTGCAGGACGTCCCCCTCCTGGCCGACGAGGTCGGTGACGTCGATTCGGGGGTTGCCCGCGCGGGTCACCGCGACGAGCTTCACACTGCCTGCCACCTCGACGTCAGCCAGCGCGCGGCCGGCCCATCCCTCGGGAAGTCGCCGCTCGACGAGCACGAGCTTCGCGTTGGCGTCGACCCACTCGGCCGACATGCGATCGGGGACGAGGTTCCGGCGTACCTGGTCGATGGTCCAGGGGACCGTGGCCACGGTCGGGATCCCGAGCCGCTGGTAGATCTCGGCCCGCCGCGGGTCGTAGATGCGGGCGACCACCCGGGCGATCCCGTAGTTCTCCCGGGCGATGCGCACGGTCAGGATGTTGGTGTTGTCGCCGCTCGTGACCGCCGCCAGCGCGTCGGCCCGCTCGGCGCCGGCCCTCTCGAGGTCGTCCCGGTCGAAGCCCGACCCCACCAGCTTCTGGCCCTGGAAGCGCTCCGTCAGCCGTCGGAACGCCCGGGGATTCTGGTCGAGGATCGCCACCGAGTGGCCGTCACCTTCGAGGGTCAGGGCCAGCCCGGAGCCGACCCGGCCGCACCCGACGATGACGAAGTGCACCCGCACAGTGCAACACGGGCCGGTCGGGGGTGCAAAAGGGTCGGGTCGGTCGGTTCCCGGGGGCGGCGGCTTCATCTGCCTAGGGTTTGCCCGGTGAGCGGCCCGCCGGGAGGGGATCTGGACACGGCCGACGCGACCGCGCCGACCGGGATCGCGACCGACGGTGCTCCCCGCCCGGCCCCGTCCCCCCGGGCCCCCCTGGCCATGTCGATCGACGCGGCGGCACAGTTCCCCGAGTCGTTCCGGTACCGCCTGAAGAACAAGCTGCTCGGCCCCCCGCTCGTCAGCGAGCAGCTCTCGACCGAGCGGCTCAGCCGCCCGATCGCGCTCGGCGTGCTCGCACCGGACTGCCTCTCGTCCTCGGCCTACGGCACCGAGGAGACGCTCACCCAGCTGGTCCCGGCCATCGGTCTGGCCGCCTTCACTCTGGTCGTCCCGATCATGCTTGCCATCCTGGGCGTGCTGTTCTTCGTGACGCTCTCCTATCTCGAGGTCATCCAGCGCTACACGAAGGCGGGCGGAGCGTACGTGGTGGCGCGCGACAACTTCGGCCCGAAGATCGCGCAGATCGCGGCGGTGGCGCTCCTCATCGACTACACGGTGACGGTCGCGGTGCAGACGGCGGCCGGCACGGACGCGCTGACGAGCGCCTTCCCGAGGCTGGTCCCCTACACCGTCCCGATCTCGGTCGGCGTGGTGCTCGTGCTCCTCTACGGGAACCTGCGCGGCATCCGGGAGGCCGGGAAGCTCTTCGCCTTCCCGACCTACTTCTTCGTGTTCTCGGTGGGCGCGGTGACCTTAGAGAAAAAACAGAAGGAGGCGCTGGGCCACCTCCATGCCCACGCGCTCCCGCCGGCCCGCTTGCTGGTGGACGGCCGGGTCGGGCACTCGGGGTCCGGCCTGCTGATGGGGCTCGCCTTCATCACACTCCTGCGCGCGTTCGCCAACGGAGGGTCGTCGCTGACCGGCCTGGAGGCGATCTCCAACGGCGTGGCCAGCTTCCGGCGCCCGGAGAGCTTCAACGCCCGCCGGACCCTCACCGCGATGAGCGTGACCCTCGCGTTCCTCCTCGCCGGGGTGACCCTGCTCGCCCGCTGGACCCACGCCATCCCGTACGCGGCGGGATCGCCGACCGTGATCTCCCAGGAGGTCCGCTACGTCCTCGGCAGCAGCGGGGTCGCGAAGGTGCTCTTCTACGTCGTGCAGGCGGCAACGCTGCTCGTCCTCTACACGGGGGGGAACACCAGCTTCAACGGGTTCCCCTACCTCGCCAGCTTCGTCGCGGGCGACCAGTTCCTCCCGAGGCAGCTGACGAGGCGAGGCCACCGCCTCGCCTTCTCGAACGGGATCGTGGTGCTGGCCGCCGTGGCCATCGCCCTCTTGCTCGCCACTCAGTCGCGGGTCACGTCACTCGTGGCGCTGTACGCGATCGGCGTGTTCAGCGGCTTCACGATGGCCGGGGCCGGGATGGTGAAGTACCACCTGACGCACCGCAGCCGTCACTGGCGACGAAGCCTCGCGATCAACGGATTCGCCGCCTTCCTCTCGGCGACGGTCGTCCTTATCTTCGCGGTGGCGAAGTTCACCGAGGGGGCGTGGGTCGTCGTGGTCGTCGGGCCGATTCTCTTCATCGCCCTCATCCGGTTGCACCGGCGCTACGTCGCCGAGGAGCAGCTGCTCGAGCTCGGCGCGTCGAACGCCAAGCAGGCGCCCATCCTCAGCCGCAACGTCGTGGTCGTGTTCGTGGACCACTTCGACTTGGCCACCGCGCGCGCTCTCCAGTACGCCCGGGGCCTGACCCCCGATGACCTGCGGGCGGTGCATTTCGACATCGATTCGAAGGTGGCGAAGGAGCTGGAAGAGGACTGGAGCCGGCTCGGCATGTCCCGGATCCCGCTCGACATCGTGGAGTGCCGGGATCGCCGGCTCACCCGGGCCGCGCTCGAACTCGTGGCCGACGCGGTGGCCGACGGTGAGACCGAGTGCACGGTGCTCCTGCCTCGGCGCAGCTTCCGGTCGGCCTGGCAGCGGCTGCTCCACGACCGCACCGCCGACCGCATCGCCGCCACCTTGAGCGTGGTCCCGCATGTGAGCCCGACCATCGTGCCGTTCAACGTCGGCGACGTGGTGTCGGGCCGGGCCCTGTCGGTGCGGACGGCGGCGCGCCGGATGGCCCGGGTGGTGGGTGAGCCCGCCGGCGGTCCGGCGTCCAAGGGCCAGTCCTTCGCGGTCGACGAGGCCCTGGCCCGCCGGTCCGCGGGCACTGAGCCCATCGGGGGCGTCCAGTGGCGCCACCGGGTGCGGGTGGCGGGGCGGGTCCAGTCGGTGCGGGTCCAGCCCGGAGGCGGGACCTCGAACCTGGAATGCGTCCTCGTCGATGACACCGGCCGGATCCTGCTCGTGTTCCAGGGCCGGCCCCGCATCCCGGGGATCGAGACCGGCGCCCGCCTGGTGGCCGCCGGGATGGTGGGCTCCTGGGACCGACGGCTCGCCCTGCTCAACCCCGACTACGAGCTGGTCGCGGGGGCCACCGAGCCCGGCGGCACCTAGGCCTTCTTGCCCCGTGACGGATCCGGTCGCTATCGTCGCCCCGCCCATCAAGGGTTCGCGGACCGTGCGGTACCGCACTCCGACCGTGACCGGCGCGGTGGCCCGAGGATCGCTTCCCAGGACGCGGCGCGGGTGGGCATCGTCCGACCATCCGTCCATGCACCGCCAGGTACGAGACAACATCAATAGAACAGCAATCGGAATCAATAGAACAGCAATCGGAAGGGACTCACTCCGCGTATGCCAGCCCTGACCCAACTCGCCGCCGAGGGCAGTTACCAGAACTTCCACCTCGGCGGCACCGACAAGGTGTGGCTGGTCCTCGCCCTCGTCGCCGGCCTGATCGGGATCCTGTCGGGCCTGGCCCTCATGCGGGGGGTCCTCCGGGCCGACCAGGGCAGCGCCAAGATGCGCGAGATCGCCCGGGCGATCCAGGAGGGCGCGCAGGCGTTCTTGAAGCGCCAGTTCCGGGTGATCGTGATCATCGTCGTCCCCTTGGCGGTGCTGATCTTCTTCACCGCCACCAAAGTGACCAGGCCGAACGGGACGATCGCCTTCTCCTTCGCCGAGGCCGGTCTCCTGCGGGTCGTCTGCTTCCTGTTCGGCGCGGCGTTCTCCGGGCTCACCGGGTTCATCGGGATGAGCGTGGCGGTGCGGGGCAATGTCCGGACGGCGGCGGCCGCCACCGGCGGCAAGCTGCCCGGGGCGCTTAAGGTGGCCTTCCGGTCCGGCGCGGTGACCGGGATGCTGTGCGTGGGCCTCGGCCTGCTGGGGGCCACTGCGATCGTGTTCATCTTCCAGAACACGGCCACCGCGGTGCTCGTCGGGTTCGCCTTTGGCGCGTCGCTGCTGGCCCTGTTCATGAGGGTCGGCGGCGGGATCTTCACGAAGGCGGCCGACGTCGGGGCCGACCTCGTCGGCAAGGTGGAGGCCGGGATCCCCGAGGACGACCCCCGCAACGCCGCCACGATCGCCGACAACGTGGGTGACAACGTGGGCGACTGCGCCGGCATGGCCGCCGACCTCTTCGAGTCCTACATCATCACCATCATCTCGTCACTCATCCTCGGGTTCGCGGCGTTCCGGACGATCCATCGCAACCCGACGCCGGCGGTGCTCTTTCCGCTCATCATCCCGGCCATCGGCATTCTCGCCTCGGTGGTGGGCGTGCTCGTGGTTCGGTCGAGGGCCAAGGACCGCAACGCGCTCTCGGCGATCAACCGGGGGTTCTGGGGCGCCGCCGGTATCACCGTCGTCGGCACGTTCTTCGTGGCCCAGTACTACGTCCACAACCTGAAGGTTTTCTACGCCGTATTGACCGGGGTGATCCTTGCGCTCGTGGTCAGCCAGATCACCGAGCAGTTCACTTCGACCGAGCGCAGCCCGGTCCGCGAGATTGCCGAGTCCGCCCGGACCGGGCCCGCCACGACCGTGCTCTCAGGAATCTCGATCGGTCTCGAGTCCTCGGTGTGGGCGATCATCGCGATCGCCATTGCGATCGGGGTGGCGATCGGCCTCGGCGACGGCAACATCGAGCTCTCGCTCTACCTGGTGGCACTGATCGGGATCGGGCTCCTCGCGACGACCGGGATGGTCGTCTCGGAGGACAGCTTCGGTCCGGTATCGGACAATGCCGCGGGGATCGCCGAGATGTCGGGCGAGTTCACCGGCGAGGCGGAGCGGATCATGGTCAGCCTCGACGCCGTAGGCAACACCACCAAGGCGATCACGAAGGGGGTTGCCATCGGTTCAGCCGTGATCGCAGCGGTCGCGCTGTTCGCCTCGTTTATCGAGACGATCGGCACCCAGCTGAACCTGCACGCCACCGGGTCGGCCGTGTTCAACCAGATCGCCACCCAGATCAACGTGTCCGAGCCGACGATCTTCATCGGCCTGTTGATCGGCGGCTCGGTTGTCTTCTTGTTCTCCTCGCTCGCAATCCGGGCCGTCGGCCGGTCCGCCGGCACGGTGGTCCAAGAGGTGCGCCGCCAGTTCCGGGAGCACCCGGGGATCATGGACTACACCGAGAAGCCCGAGTACGGGCGGGTGATCTCGATCTGCACGGCGGCGGCGCAGCGGGAGCTGGCGACGCCCGCCCTGCTGGCCGTGCTCTCGCCGGCCATCGTCGGCTTCGGCATCAACTACAAGGCGCTCGGTGCGTTCCTCGCCGCCGCCATCCTGACCGGCCAGCTCATGGCCAACACGCTGTCCAACTCGGGTGGCGCGTGGGACAACGCCAAGAAGTACATCGAGGATGGCCATGAGGGCGGCAAGGGCTCCGAAACGCACAAGGCAGCCGTCATCGGCGACACCGTCGGCGACCCGTTCAAGGACACCGCTGGTCCCGCCCTCAACCCGCTGATCAAGGTGATGAACCTCGTGTCGCTCCTCATCCTGCCGGCCGTGATCACGCTGCGGCACAACACCGGGGCGCGCCTCGCGATCGCCGGTGTGGCGCTGTTGATCCTGCTGTCGGCCGTCGCCTTCTCGAAGCGACGGACCGAGGGACTGATGGTGAGCGACGCCCCGGCGCCGGTCGAGACGGCGCCGGCTGCGGCCGAGTAGGGGCAGCGGGCCACTGGCGGCATCCGCGGGGCGGCCGGTCGCGTACCGGTACCATCGGGCTCCCGACAGCACCCCTGACCAGGATCGTTTCTCCCTGGTCGCGGGGAGGGTATTGACAGGGCCACCGGATGCCCGTGATGGTGTCCGTGCGACGGGCTCCCCGGCCCCCATCGCGATCGCGCCGCCGTGCGCAGGAGACGACCTTGCCTAAGGCACTCGTCATCGTCGAGTCACCGGCCAAGGCACGCACCATCGCGGGCATTCTCGGGCCCGACTTCGTCGTCGAGTCGTCGGTCGGACACATCCGCGACCTCCCGCGTGGCGCCGACGAGATCCCCGCCGCGTACAAGGGCGAGGAGTGGTCGCGCCTCGGCGTCGACGTCGACAACGGGTTCAAGCCGCTGTATGTCGTCTCCTCGGAGAAGAAGTTGGTGGTGGCCAACCTCAAGCGCCAGCTGAAGCAAGCCGACGAGCTCTATCTCGCGACCGACGAGGACCGCGAGGGCGAGTCGATCGCGTGGCACCTCTACGAGGTCCTCGCGCCGCAGATCCCGGTCAAGCGGATGGTCTTCCACGAGATCACCGCGGCCGCGCTGCAGCGGGCCGTCGAGCAACCCCGGGAGCTCGACCGCCGGCTGGTGGACGCCCAGGAGGCGCGGCGGATCCTCGACCGCCTCTACGGCTACGAGGTGTCGCCCGTCCTCTGGAAGAAGGTCATGCCCCGGCTCTCCGCCGGGCGGGTCCAGAGCGTGGCCACCCGGATGATCGTGGAGCGGGAGCGGGCCCGGATGCGGTTCCGGGCCGCCACTTGGTGGGGGGTCGAGGCGACGTTCGCGTCGCCCGAACCCCCCGACGAGGACGACACCACCACCCCGCGGAGCTTCACCTCGACCCTGGTCGCCCTGGACGGCACCGCCGTCGCCACCGGCCGGGACTTCAACGCCGACGGGGAGGTCGAGTCGAACGCGGAGGTCCGGGTTCTCGACGAGGCGCTGGCCACGGCCCTCGCCCAGGCGCTCCAGGGCGCCATGGGCCGGGTGACGTCGGTCACCGAGCGCCCGTTCCGCCGCTCGCCGGCCCCGCCGTTCATGACCTCGACGCTCCAGCAGGAGGCGGGCCGCAAGCTCCGGTTCAGCGCCCAGCGGGCCATGCAGGTGGCCCAGCGACTCTACGAGCAGGGCTGGATCACCTACATGCGGACGGACTCGACGACGCTCTCGGACGAGGCGCTCTCGGCGGCCCGATCGCAGGCAACCGCCCTGTACGGGCGCGGGTACGTGCCCGACGCCCCCCGCCGCTACGAGCGCAAGGTGAAGAACGCCCAGGAGGCCCACGAGGCGATCCGGCCGGCCGGCGACAAGTTCCGCACCCCCGACCAGGCCGCCTCCGCCCTGCACGGCGACGAGCTGCGGCTCTACGAGCTGATCTGGAAGCGGACGGTCGCGTCCCAGATGGTCGATGCGACTGGGACGAGCGCGCAGGTCCGGCTGGTCGCCACGGTGCCGGACGGCGCGGCGCTCGGGACGGGCCGGGAGGCCGAGTTCTCGGCCAATGGTCGGGTGATCACGTTCCCCGGGTTCCTGCGCGCGTACGTGGAGGGTGAGGACGACCCGGAGGCGGAACTGGCCGACCGTGAGGTGATGCTGCCGCCGATGCGCGAGGGGCAGTCGGCGACGGCGCTCGGTCTCGAACCCGGTGGGCACACCACCCAACCGCCGGCCCGCTACACCGAGGCATCGCTCGTGAAGGCGATGGAGGAGCTCGGGGTGGGCCGGCCGTCCACGTACGCGAGCGTCATCTCGACGATCGTCGACCGCGGCTACGTCTGGAAGAAGGGCTCGGCCCTCGTGCCGAGCTTCACCGCGTTCGCAGTGGTCGGCCTGCTCGAGCGCCACTTCGGGGAGCTCGTCGACTACGGGTTCACCGCGTCGATGGAGAACGACCTCGACGAGATCGCCGACGGGCGCGAGGAGGTGCTGCCGTGGCTGACCCGCTTCTACTTCGGGTCCCCGAAGTCGGCCTCCAACGGCTCGAACGGCTCCAACGGCTTGCACGCGTCCAGCGGTGCGAACGGCTCGCAGGGGTCGAACGGCAAGGCCAACGGAACCCACGACGGGGCCGTCGAGCTCGGCGGTGACACCCTGCGGCTCGGGCTGAAGGCCGCGGTGGCGCTGCACCTCGGAGAGATCGACGCCCGGGAGATCAACTCGATCCCGATCGGGGCGGACTCCAACGGCGAGCAGATGGTGGTGCGGGTCGGCCGCTACGGCCCCTACCTCCAGCGCGGCGAGGACCGCGCCTCGCTCGCCGACGACCTGGCCCCCGACGAGCTGACCGAGCGACGGGCCGAGGAGCTGCTCGACGCGCCGTCCGACGACCGCGTGCTCGGCGCCGACCCCGAGACCGGCCTCGAGGTCCAGGTCCGCGCCGGCCGCTTCGGCCCCTACGTCCAGATGGGCGAGGTGGTCGACGGGAAGCCGAAGCCCCGCACCGCGTCGCTGTTCGCCACGATGACGTCGGCGACGCTCACCCTCGAAGAGGCGCTCCAGCTGCTCTCGATCCCCCGGGTCGTCGGGATCGACCCCGACACCGGAGAGGAGATCGTCGCCCACAACGGCCGGTTCGGCCCCTATCTCAAGCGGGGGACCGACACCCGGAGCCTCACCTCCGAGGAGCAGCTGCTGACGATCGGCCTCGACGAGGCGAAGGCGGTGTTCCTCCAGCCGAAGACCCGGCGGGGGCGGGCCCCGGCTCAGCCGCTCCGGGAGCTGGGCGCCGACCCCGAGACCAACCTCCCGGTCGTGGTGCGGGACGGGCGATTCGGCCCGTACGTGACCGACGGCACCACCAACGCGTCGTTGCGGCGGGGCGACAACGTCGAGTCGATCACCATCGAGCGCGCCGCCGAACTGCTGGCCGAGCGCCGGGCCGCCGGCCCGCGTCCCCGGCGGGCCAGGGCGGCCAAGAAGACCACGAAGAAGGCCGCCGCCAAGAAGCGGGCCCCAGCCAAGAAGGCCGCCAAGAAGCGGGCCCCGGCCGAGAAGGCGGCGGCGAGCAAGGCGTCCCCGAAGACCGATGCGACCCCGGACGGCGGCGAGGCCTGAGCGCGCAGAATAGAGAGGTGAGCGCGCGGGAGAGGGGCCGGCTGATCGCGCTCGAGGGGGTCGACGGCTGCGGGAAGTCGACCCAGGCGGCCCGGCTGGCCGAGTCCCT
>Ga0116219_10000498_pt1 | contig 40441 bp, 30 predicted proteins | sample Sb_taG_4_FD_91019 | JGI IMG/M metagenome (GOLD analysis project Ga0116219, IMG submission 91019) | Peat soil microbial communities from Weissenstadt, Germany - Sb_50d_6_BS metaG | ecosystem: Environmental > Terrestrial > Soil > Wetlands > Peat | place: Germany: Weissenstadt | collected 2010-09-21 | reverse complement strand
CGGCCCATGGCTCATGTCCATCATGAAACCGCGGTACGCCAGGGCGGGCCAGTCATGGATCTCCACTTCTGGGAGGAATTTTTCTCCAGCGGTTTCCTCCACCAGCTGCCGAATGGTCTGCACGGCATAATATAGACCGGCCGAAGAGCGTGCGCGAATTTCGACGCCGCTATCAGAAATACGCAATGTGTACGATTCCCTGGAATCGGGCCCGGGACGATCATCGGGGCCGGGCAACCCATCCGCGGCGCCCGTGCGGTAGAGCGTGATACCGTGGGCCGCGGTTCTACTGACAACCGGCACGCGCTCCGCAGTGATTTCTGCCAGCGCGGACGCCAGTTCGTCTGCCGCGACGCGGTCTTCTGGTGCAGGATTCGAACCGAGCGAAATCGCAATTCCCTTGAGCGTGAGTTTCCATTGCCGTATTGAATCTGCTGTGGCCGCGGCACTAGCGGTCTGTGAGCGGCCTGCAAAGGCATCATCAGGATAAATAAGCAAAGGAAAAGCGGCATCATCGATTTGGCTATCCTACGCCAGCAGTTAAACACGGCACAATCACGATGAACTGGCTTCACCGCGCGCCATCCAATAGGCTGAACATTCGAATAGCTTGTCTAGAGATACCTGACTTCCCCGAGATCGCGCTCGACCTATTGTTCGCCGCGCGGTTCGGCGATATACTCCAATGCGTATGCCTCCAGCGGCTCGTGTAACGGATATGCATGTTTGTCCCATGGTGACAGGCATCGTGCCACACGTCGGAGGTCCCATCCTGCCGCCTGGTTGCCCGACAGTGTTGATCGGAGAGCTGCCGGCTGCGCGTGCCACGGACATGGCAACATGCGTGGGCCCGCCGGACGTGATCGCCATGGGCTCACCAACGGTGCTCATCGGAAACCTGATGGCCGCACGTATGGGAGATCCTACCGTCCATGGCGGGGTGATCGTATTGGGCCTGCCAACGGTCATCATCGGCGAGGTGGGAATGGGTAGTCCGGTCGTGGTTACGCCGCTCGAACCTGCTCTTCCGGACAACAGCAAAATCCCGGTCCAGGTCGCGGCCATGGTTGCCGCAGCCGTCTCGGGAGCTGCCACAGTACCGATGTGATGCGGGTGACCGGAGCCCCGGTCGGGGGCTGATGGTACATGAGCTATGCGCGTAACCCTTACCGCAACATACGGTTCCAGCGTCGGACCGGAGCTGGAGGTCGGGCTGGACCAGGTAGGCAGCGTGGGACGCGATCCCCAGCGTGCCCAACTGGCGGTTCCACAGGACAATTACCTCTCCGGCCTGCATTTCTACGTCGGATGCGGTAAAGCCGAGTGCCGCATAAAAACTGTCGGACAAAACGGTACCTTGGTCAATGGCTCTCTGATCCAGGAGGGTGCGTTGGGCGATGATGCGCTTATCCAGGCCGGCCAATCCTCCTTTTCCGTTCGCGTCAATGAAGGGCCGTTGCTGAGCATCCTGGAGGGACAGGCCCTCCCCTTGTACGCCATTCTCGATGGGGCGCGGTCGCCTGACGTGGTTCCGGTATTGGCTTCTTCCGGACGGCCGTACACTTCGCTTTACGAGGGCGAGCAGGGTGCGACGCTGGCGAACGTGGCGCCTTACCTGGTCGCCGTTTCGCCCGACACCGGGTTTCTGCGTCGACTGTTGGAGGTTAGCTGGGGGAAGAGCTGGGGTGTGTATCTTACGTCCCGAATTACCATGCCTGAACTCAGGAACCACCTTCGCCGGTTCCTGCTCGTGAAGGACGAGGCGGACCGCCCTCTCTGTTTCCGTTTCTATGATCCTCGCGTCCTGCGCGTTTTCCTGCCTGTGTGCACGCCGACGGAGGTGGGAGACTTTTTCGGGCCCGCGCGCGCGTTTCTCCTTGAGGACGAAGACCCGCTCACGCTGCTGCGCTTCACCCTCACGGGCGAGGGCATTGGCCGGGACGCCGTCCAATTGACCTGATATGTTTACACTGCGCCAACAACATACCGAGGCTTTCAACCAGGACATCCGCCGCCGCTTCGAGGAGCGCATGGTAGCGCATGTGAATCAATTCTTCCCTGTTCAATGCCAGGCTCTGGGAGCGACCGCTGTGCGGGAGTGGATCTCCCATGGCATTGAGCGCGCTCAAAGCTACGGCATCGTGGCCGAGCGGGACGTCTCGAAATACATCGATATCATGTTCGTCTTCGGCCGCGATTTCGACCATGATCCGCGACACCGGTGGGCCGCGCCCATCCTGACCGGCCGTGCCGTTGACCCGACCCATAAGACCAATTACCTGTTTGAAACCGCGCGCCAGAAGGCGAGGACGCGGGAGAACTGGAATGGCTAACGACGGAGGATTGGGCGCCGCCGGAGCGGCCGGCGATGCCGGGATGGGGGCCAATCCGGTCGGTGTTTCGGATGGAGGCTGTGATGCATGCGCGGCGGCTGCGGCGTCTCCACCGGCGGCGCCTGCCGGGCTGCCCGCGGGACCTGCGCCGCCGGCTGTGGCTCCGGCGAAACCGAAAGTCAGCCCGATTATCACGGTGGCCCGCAACGAAGTTCTGGTACAAAAACCGTATCTTCCGCCAGTTACGGTGGTCCGCACAAGGGTTCAGTTGACGGATTCGGACCGAGCGGGATTCGACGGAACTGGCACTCTGACGGTGACGGTGGCCCGACCGGGAGGAGCGCAGGTAAACTTCTTCGATGCGCCTGCAAACGGCAATCTGATCGTCAGCACTGGAGGGTCCGCGAACTTCACCGCGGCCGAGCTGAACGCGGGGGTTACCTTGCACGCCGAAGGTGTTGCTCCTAGCGGGGCCCTGAACGATATAACTTTGAAGCTTGAGCTCTTTGCTGGACCGACGCGCGATGTGAATCCGCCGCAGAGCGTCACCATCACCTCCATTGAAGTGTTCCTGGAGATCCACCAGAGCCGCACGGCCCCCACGCTCGAGCCAACCCAGATTGGCGTCCCGGACAAAGTAACGGTAGGCAGGGTTGTGCACAGGCAGGCGGGGAACCACCACGGCCGGGCTCTGGTGATTCTAAAACAGGCGTTACCGACTACCTGGCCGGGAAACCTGGACCTCAACGCGTTCGATGCGAGAGTTCGATTGTTTGACGATCCGAATGAAGTTGCGCCCGCCGGGGCAGTGATTCCTCTGACTCTTACCATCGCCAATACTGCCATTCCGCCCGCCGGCAGGCGCTTCTGGGCAGAGGGCGTGAGCCACAGCGTCAACATCAATGACACGGGTTTCAAAGTTGGCATCAGCGGTCTCAGCCGCGATGGGGATTGGGTCCGGATGACGGTAGTCGAATTCAGTAACTTGCGAGCGGTAATCCCCGCCACTCCTGCGCATCCGAACCGCAACGCACCGCCGATCACGAATCATCCCGTGCCGAGTCAGCCCTATCAACGCACAGGCGCGGGTACCGCCACCCACTACAGCGAAAACGATACGGATAACCGCGCGCTGGTTCTGATCGAAAACTCCATAGCGGCGGGAAAATCGGTGGCGCTCTCCGTGCATATCACGCCGGCCGCAGTTCCGGTGCGCTGGAGCATTCAACGGGACATCCGTGGCGGTCCCGGCGCCACCGGCGACCACGCCGATGTGATCGCGGCGAACGCGAACGCGACGCCCACGCTATCGACCGACAGTGGTCTTACCACCAACATGACTCTGGATGCGGTCGGTACGTTCCATATCCGCCCGTATGTCGACTGCAACGGAAACAATACTTTCGAGCACAACCTGCCGCCGGATGCCGCTAATCCCGCGGGCCAGCGTATCGATCGCGAGCCGTTCATCATCATGAACCTGATCCTGATCCACATCGAGGGGTTCGATAATATCAGCCGCGCGACCGCCGCCAATATAGTGATTAACCCGGCAGCGCCCACGACAGCCACGGGAATTATTCGCCTCTCCACGAATAATTCGGCGAATCCTGGTGGGCCCTGGCCTGCCGGCACCGAGGCCCAGATGGCCGCATGGAACAACGCCTCGGCGACGGTGATTGGTGGCGGGCCGGTCGGCCGCAACGGGCTCAATCGCCTGTTCAGCGGATGGGTCAACAACGAGCTCACGGTCAGTACTTCGACCACAGTGCCACCCGGCGAAGATGCGGTCTCGCAGTACAATGATGCTGCCGCGGTGCCTCCCAGGGTGCATCCGCGCGTCAGCATCTGGACTACGGTGAATCCCGGCACAGTTTTTCTTCCGACCGTTCCGCCGGCGCCAGCGCCCGTCCAGCCTGTAATCCGAGGTGGACCGTTCCTGGACACTTCGCAATTTGGGGGTGAGGGAGTGGGAGGCAATACCTGCATCGGAACCGAGGGCGTTGCCTTTGGACCGGTCAAGCCGATCAATAAGACCCCCCTTCCCGTGGGACAACGATGGCGCGTGGAACAGTGGGATAGCCCGGGCGACAACGCTCCCGTCGCGCATGAGGGATTCCCGGGAACCGCCGCCAACCCGATACCCATAATTCGCTATCGCTTCAATCTCAATTTCCGCACGGATCTGGTGTTCTGGACCAACATTACATCGAATGCGGGCAACACCGGAGATCCGGCCGACCGCCTCTATGCCGTAGTTCAAACCAATACCTGGAGGATCCGGATCGCATACCGATTCGACCCTCCAATTCTTGCCGCTCCAGGACCACCTCCGGTAGCGGCCGCGGCGGGCGCCAGCCATCGGGTGAACCAGACGATTTCGATGGTCAAGGACGCCGATCCGCATCGGAAAGCCGGGCCGGCCGAGGACCCAACCGGCCCTCAGGTTCGTTCTCCGCTTACCCTGAACCTGTTGGCCATCGATTCCAGGACGTAAATAATGCGCTGCCAGGTATGCATCGCTCTGGCTGGGCTGATTTTGTATCCGGCGCTATGGGATTGCCAGTTTGGCCCCGGCCGGAAGAAGGCTGCTATGATTCCCATCAATCCCGACTCACGTTCCATCGTTCTTCGAGCGCCTGTTATTCTGCTGTTTCGAGTGGAGAAGGTGCAGGCTGGAACTCCGGCCCCGGTCCCCGAACGGGCGCTCCGCTCGCGCGAGCTTGACCTCACCATTCAGGTGCTGGAGGTCCTGAAGGGCGAGGTGGATGAGCAGCCCGGAGCCACCGTTCAGGTCAAGGTGTCGCAATATGCGTCCGCCATCAGTCGCCAGGGTAGCTTGCCCGGTGTGTGGACAGGGCAGAAACCCGAGCCCGGTGTCGAGTACATCGCCTTCTCAAAAGTCGCTACGCGCCAGTCGGCAGACGCGGTCGGGGATGCCGGATGCGAGCGGCTATTTCCCGCTGCCGAAGCGCTTGCGGACCTGCGGCTTGCCGTCGCGGAGGAGAATTCCGGTCGTCCCGTCGCCGCCGCCCTGGCTTACTCCCGCTCTGTCGCGCCGCAGATCGGATACCTGTTTGCGGAATACATTTCGGTGAAGACGATGGATGAGTCGCTACCCGACCCGCCGACGTTCGATGCGTTCGCACAACTGATCGAAACGCCCAACCTGAAAGAAACGCCACGCAGCACCCTTATCCACGATGCTTACGCTAAAGTCATCGATAGCGACAATCCGCCCAAGGAGATCGTGTACCGGTTCGCCGTCTGTCTGTTCCGGGTGCTGCCATCCCGCAAGCTGCGGAATCGCGCCCGCGAATTCTCGACGACCTGCTTCCGGGCGTCCTGCGCATGAACTCAGACAAACCCTTGCCCGCCCGGGAAGTCTTCGCCATGCGGGATGCTCAGTTGTTCCAGGCTCGCGACGTTCTGCGTAAGCATCGAGCCGAGCCCGGAGCCTCGCGCCTGATCGAGTGGATCGAGCGGTAGAGTGGGACCGTGCCCGCACGAGAAGAGATGATCGCGCGGAAGCAGGTTAACAAGAATCGCCGTCAGAACTGACACTTGGTTTCGCCCGACGACATCAATCTTACGGAGGGAACCGTCACGCCGCAGGCGGAAGGCTCGCTTCCTTGAATCGCAGCGTCCACTGCTGCGCAACGGCGATGCCTTGAGTAGGGCGAAACTCCATAGAGAAGCCTGCGTCTTCGGTCTCCACGACAAATCGAGTGATTGCCCCAAAGAACTGCGCGGCTTCCTCCGGCGTACAGGAATCCGCGATCTATCGACCTGCCATTCACTGCGCTGCCTCCACCCCTTTCGTGGTTACGTAATACTTCACCATCATGTTCGTCTTCTCCCACTCAGGCACGGTTTGTGGTGAATTCAGGTACTCGAAAAACTGGGTCGCGACGTCAGCAAAATGCTCGCGATCGCTGCGGAGGCGCTTCGGAATCACAACGTGCGCCTCCCCGGCCGATTCCGCTAGCGCTAGACCCGGGTAAGCCCCCTGCAGCGCGTTCACTTTTCGTTTGAGCGCAGTAAGCACCTGAGCTCGCGACGCAGCGGAGGCCGGTACAACATACACCTCTGGTATATACTCCTCGCCCTTCCCTTGCCGGATCTCGACGCGAGCGTTTGTTCCACGAAACGTGGCCTCATAAGTGTCGCCCGACCCCTCCGGCGCTTGCCAATTCCATAGGATGTCGAGCTTGACATGAACTCCGCGCACCGTGTAGTGCACGGAATTGTTGCAGTAGTATTCGAGCTTGCCGTCCTTGACACGCCCAGCGAGGAACCGCGGAAACTCCGGCTCGCCGGTGACGCGCTGGAAGTCCGCTTGGGAGATGACGGTCGGCCAATGCCGGCCGCCGAGAACGTGCACATCGGTCCGGTAGTCCATCTGGTCCGGAAACGCAGTCCACTGCACCAGGTCGACAACGTGGGTACCCACGTCCGCCAAGCCCTCGCCGGTTTCGGCAACGTCGAAGAACCACGCAGGCCGGCGCAGGGGCACCCCCGCCACCACCTTCATCAAGTGATGCACGCTCTTCGCCGATATGCCCGGTTCGCTGTCGCTGCCCGCAATGAGCTTGCCGAACACGTCCGCATCGTCCACTAACTCTCGTTGCAGAATCGAAGCGATCTCATAGCGTTCGGTCATGATGTCGTACGCGACCAGGCGTTTGGCTTGAGCCTCATCCAACGCGCGTTCCACCTTCGGTAGATCGGCCGAGCTGATGATCCACGGCTTGTCCGCCAGGACGTTCAGCCCTGCTCCCACCGAAGCCGCAATGCGATCGATCTTGGGTCGGTTGCGGCCTGAGATAATGACCAAATTCCCGGGGCGCTCCCGCAGCATGCGCTGGAAGAAATCCGGACCCGTGTGCAGCTCGATTTCCCATGAAGTGGGCTTTTCCTTGCGGGTATTGAATCGTTCGATCCGCTGGAGATAATCCAGCGCTTCCGGGCCGAGCGGCGCATACACCGACACCTGCTTTGCGAGCGATGGGTACATGTCTTCCTGAATGAGGGCGGCGTGGAAATGGCCAGGATCCAACACAATGAGTTTCGCTTGGTTCGTGGCGTCGGCTCCGTGGAGGAGCAGACCGGACAAGACGGCCAGGCAGGCCAAGGAGGCTAACAAGATGCGTCGCATGAATGTACTATTTTGCCTCAGTATCGATCTATCCGCCTTACACGTCAGCGTGTAGTCTCGTGGAAGTGCCGCAGGTCAGGAATGCGGTATGAGTCCCTGCCGCAGTTTATTTGGCTATTATGGCAGGCACTGCGGCCGTCCGACTTTTTCCGCCAATAGCCATGTGTGAACATCGGAAAAGACAACCGGCGCCGCGCGTATGAAGCAACTCGCTTACATCTCCTTTGGATGGCTGTTGACAGTCCTGGTTTCGTGGTGCCTGGGCAAACTACTGTTCCGCCGGCTATCCGTCCGCCTGTATCGGCAGGAGGAAGACGTAATGGCCTTCATGCTCGGGTCGGCATGCCTAAGTATGCTGGTCTTCTTGATTTGCGCGATGCACTTGGCTTACAAGCCTGTGTTCATCGCGATTGCCATTGCGGCGATTGCAGCCGGCATTCAGCAGCGCATTTGGCAAACCAGCGGGGAGGCGCTGCCGCGTCTTTCAGGGCCCTGGCTCCTGCTGTTTTTCACCATCTGGGTCTCCTTCGGAGTGGTCTATCTGGTGAACGCGTTTGCGCCGGAGGCGAGCCCGGATGGTACCTCGTATCATCTGGGATTGGTAGCAGAGTATGCGCGCGTACGGGGATTTCCAGCGATAACGGATAACTTCTACGCCAGCCTCCCGCAAGGTATGGAGATGCTGTTTCTCTTCGCGTTCGTATGGGGGCGGCACTCGGCGGCAGCGCTAGTTCACTGCACCTATTTGCTTCTGCTGCCGTTCCTGATTTTGAATTACAGCCGGCGCCTGAGAATGCCCATGGTTGGTGCGGCGGGTGGCGTGCTGATTTTCACCGCTCCCATTGCGGGTATAACCGGCACGAGTGCGTATAGCGATGTTGCGGTTGCGGCTGTTGCTTTCGCCGTATTCGCGCTGCTCGAAGTCTGGTATGAGCAGCGCGAAGCGGCACTGCTGGTGCCTATCGGAATCCTTGCGGGATTCGATTGCGCGATTAAGTACACGGCGTTCATAGCTCCGATCTACACCGCCGGCTTCATCGCATATGCATCGTGGCGCTCTCGCAAGGCAGTCCTGCGGCCTACGCTGCTAGTAGTGGTTTCAGCGGCAGCGGTCATCGCTCCGACGCTAGTGAAGAACTGGATTGTGGTACGGAATCCTGTTTCACCGTTTTTCAACCGCGTGTTTCCCAATCCGTACGTGCACGTGGATTTCGAAGAGGAAATGAGCGGCCGGATGCGCTCCTACGACGTTCACAGCCTGCGGGAACTCGTTTACGACGTAACGACACGGGGAGATAAAACCCAAGGCATGCTGGGGCCGGTTTTTCTCCTGGCCCCACTTGCTCTGCTGGCCCTGCGGTGCGCGCCCGGACGGCGGCTGTTAGTAGCAGCGCTGGCCTTTTTGTTGCCCTACCCGGCGAATCTCGGCACACGTTTTCTTCTGCCGGCCGCTACGTTTCTCGCTCCGGGAATTGTTGCGGGAATCAGCGCAGGCTGGCCTATGCGCCCGTTTGTGGCCTTGCACGCCTCTTTTTCATGGCCGCCTCACGCGCGATGGCACGCGGCGCGATACGCCGGACGCCTCGGAATGAGCACCGCCGTGGTTGTGACGCTGCTCGTCGTTGTACACGCCGTCCTTTCGTGGCCGACACATGTTCCGTGGTACGCGGCAAGTTCTGCCTGGCGGCTGAATGAGATTCCGATTCGAGCCGCGGTTCGAATGGAGGGGGAAGATGATTATCTACTGAGGCGCATTGGCGGTGCCTATCAGATGGTGCGCTTCATCGAAAGGGCGACTCCACCCGGCAGCAGGATCTACGCACCTAGCACACGGCCGCAGGCCTATTCTTCGTGCGAGTTGGTGTGCAGCTTCTGCTCGGCGGCTGGTATACGGCTACTGGACGGCCTGATTGTCGCGCTCCATCCAGATCCCAGGACCGCCCGCACGATGACGCTCAGTTCGGGCCCGCGACGCCTGCTAGGAATCCGCCTGGTCCAAAGAGCGACAGGCGCCGCGATTGCCCCCGGGTTCTTCGAGGTAACGGTATTCGGCTCCGAAGGTGAGTTGCGCCCGCGCAGCACTTGGCACTTCGACGCTCATCCCTTTCCATGGGATGCCGGGCTAGCCTTCGACCGCAACCCGGTGACTCGATGGAAAACCTGGCAGAAAATCGTCCGCGGCGCTTGGATTTCAGTGGAATTTGATCATGAGCAGACGGTGACCGCCGTGAAATCGGTTCCGAACCCGGCATCCGTTCGGTGGACACTGGAAGGGAAAGAGGCCTCGGGTGGCTGGTTTCCGCTGGATGCGGCTTCAAAAGATGAGGTCGTGCCCGCTCCGCCCAACTTGCGGCGAGCCGCCACTCAAGAACTCAAGCGCAATCACTTTCAATATCTGTGGCTGGACGCAAACCCCGACGTGGATGACTTGCGGAATCACCCGGAGGAGTGGGGCATCCGTTTGATAACCGAATTTCAAGGGGCCTCTCTGTATAGCATCGATTGACAGGTTGCGCGGTCAACCACTCGCTCGGCGGACCACCGTTGTCATTCGTCCGCTGGGCTGCTCTGCATTCACAACCCGCACAAAGTCTGTGCATCGCACATTAAGCCTTGCAAGCGCCGGTCACGGAACCCCCACCCAGGATGGGCGACGTTCACTGGGACGTATTAGTCGACCCGCGGAAGTGCCCCACGACCGGGCCGCCGGTTCAGAGAAAGCGCTGATCCAGGCAGAGAAAAAGCGCCCGATGTGCGTCATTATCGGACTCTATTTCAGCCCCATCCCTTGTGGACGTCCAGTCGGGACTCGTGACATTTAGCGCGCGTAGCTGGTGTGATGGGGATCTCGCCAGCGATCGGCGTTTTCGCTTCCAGTTGCTGCCGACGAAGGCTTTTCGGGCTCGGTTTGAACGGCCTACTGTTGTGGCAGAAACGACCCGTCGACCCCATCAAAGCCACCAGCACCTTCATCTGAGATAAGCTTTGCAGACGAGGAGACCAAGATGCGCCGGAGAGACTTATTGCCCGCGCTGGCTGTGTCCGCAGCAGCGGCGCAGACTGCCACGGAGCGCAAGGGGCGACTGAAGCAGTGCGTTACGCGGGGAGTGTTTGGGCGAAGCATGAGCTTCGAGGACACCTGCCGCGTGGCGGCTGAGATGGGATGCAAAGGATACGATCTGATCGGCCCCGGGGAATGGCCAGCCCTCAAGAAATACGGGCTGACTCCCACCATGTACCCGCCGGGACCGGGTGGAACGATTGCCGATGCGCTCAATCGGAAGGAGAATCACGATCGGCTGGAGAAAGCCATGCACGCGGCCATTGATGAAGCAGCGGCCAACGGTGTGCCCAGCATCATCACGTTTCCGGGTACGCGGAGAGGAATGGCGGATGCTGAAGGCGCTGACAACTGTGTGGCGTCCCTCAACCGTATCAAGGCGCATGCCGAAGATAAGGGCGTGAACATCTGCATGGAATATCTCAACAGCAAGGTAAATCACAAGGACTACATGTTCGACCACTTGGCGTGGGGCGTGGACGTAATGAAGCGAGTCAACTCCCCGCGCATAAAGATCCTTTTCGACATCTATCACGCGCAGATCATGGACGGCGATATTGTGCGCAACATCCGTGACAACTTTCAATGGATCGGGCATTTCCACACGGGCGGGAATCCTGGCCGGCATGAAATCGACGAAACGCAGGAGTTGAATTATCGTTTTATTGCGCAGTCGATAGCGGATCTGGGATTCACAGGATATGTGGCGCACGAATACGGGCCGGCGCAAGGGCGAGATCCCATTGCGAGCCTGAAGCAGGCAGTGGGTATCTTCGACGTTTGAGTCATATCGCTCCCGTTGTCGAAAAATCGGTGGCTTTCCTGGCTCTTGCTCGGTCTCGAACGGTGAGAATCGCGGCCTACATTCCGCCCGTCGCATGGAACCCCGTGAAACGTTCGGTTATGTGAACTCACCAACAGTAGCAAGCGGAGGTTCAATCTTCGCTGCCAGGAGGATTTCATGGCATCCAAACGGAACCCCAGCCTCGGCCCCAAGCCCGCTCCTGCCCGACGAATTGGCTATGTTACCGGAAATCGCTGCGATTGAAAAAGTACCTGAGCACATCGCCTCAGCGCTGGCGGCCCGGCGCCTCTATATCAACGCTGCGGGTGAACCGCGGCGCTGGTCGAGCGATGGTGGAGCTAGTGATCTGGGCGCAGGCAAATTGGCCCTAACGCGCAGGCTCAAATGAGAGTGAGTGGGTGGCTTCGAGTAAAGTCGTTTGGTATTCTTATTCCAAATTTGTGGAGGTAACCGATGAATCCTCAAGAGCGGGTCCTTGCATACCTGAACGCCAATCAATCCAGTCTTCAATACGCCACCTCGGTCGATGAGGTCGTGAAGGCGATAAAGCTTTTCGTATTCTACGGCTCGAGCCCGATATCCGACGACGAGATTCGGAAGGTCATAACCCCTTGGGCCATCACGCATGCGGTGGGAATCCTGGTGCGTCCCGGAACCGTCGGTTCGGCGCCGGTCCCTCAGGCAACGCCGTCGAATTCTGATAGCGAGTTGATCGACGCCGTGAAAAAAGCGGTTACCACGATTAACAAGGGAGTCACCATTGGCAGAGATGGCGCCAACATCAATATTGGAGTCAGTGGGGCGACGGCAAATCTGAAGCAAGGGGATAACTTGGCATCGCTCGGCATTTCATGGGGAGGAACCTTGAAACTCGAAGCGGCCTCTGGCCCCATCCACTTTGAGGGCAATCTGTCCAAGGACAAGTGGGAAATCACGGTGAGTTATCCGCAGGACACTTACATCCCTAACCTGACCACTCTAGGCACGGTATTCACCAAAGCCGAGCAGGCAGTCGGGAGTATTGCCGACGCCACGAAGAGCTTCAATAACCTTAGCGACACCGTCAAGGTGGCCGCTCTGATCAAGCCGCAGGTCACCGCTGTGCAGGATGCTGTGGAGGCGGTAAAGGGGATTGCGGACGCTCCGAAAAAGGGCGGGGCGAGTTTTGGATTCAAGTTCGGCAGTCCGGACCCGGGACCAGGACAGCAGGGCATGCCAGGGGGAGTGCAGGGGCAGATCGTCTTTTCGTACACGTTTTGAACAAGGCTGCAGCACTCCCGAAAACCGGCGATCCATACCGCCATTTGCGCTTCGACGCTTCGCATTCCGGAACGGCACCCGGCGAGTTCAAGATTGGCGGCGCGCGTGGGGCAGGGCGTTTTTCCTTTTTTCTTCGTACAGCTGGCGAACTTCACGGCCGGCTACGCCAGGTGGCCGGAACTGCGCGAATCCCAGCGCCAGACGCTTGCGTTGGCGAATACCGGGATGGCGGTTTGGTCCCATCGTCACTAGCCGTATTGAAAGCCAAATGGCCAGGTAACACGGATCTGGAAGCTTAGCCGTCCTAGGATGGCGATCCGAAGAAGGAAGCGTTTATAGCGCGTCAGCAGCTTCGCACGCGCATCTTCCTCCACCCGGCAGTTGGGGTAGACGTGACCGCGGCTACTCTACATCAGCGCGCTATCATATTCGACAGCATGCCGGAGGATCTGTTCGATGCGCTTGAGGCGCTTCTCCGCTCTCGCGGCCCGCAGGCCGGCTTCGATCTGCTGATTGGGAAATTCCGCGAAGAGAAGAAGTATCCCCTGGTGTTCGAAGCGCGAGTGATGCAGAGCAGGCACGCGCTTGGGCTACCAGTCTTGCAAAACAGCCCTCTCGAAAGTCTGTCCGGGGAGAAACGCACCGCCCATGAACACGCATACATCGCCGCCGCGCGCGAGGTCGGTGCATTGTTCCTGGAAGACGGCGACATCCCCCGCGCGTGGTCCTATTTTCGCGCTGTTGGCGACAGCGCGCCGGTGGCCGCCGCCATCGAAAATGTCGCACCCGGCGAGAATCAGGAAGCCATCATTGAGATCGCTCTACACGAGCGCGTACACCCGCGCAAAGGGTTTGAGCTGATCCTGGCTGATTTCGGCATTTGCCGCGCAATCACCTTCCTTAGCCAATACCCCGATCCTCAGACGCGCCAAGATTGCATTCGGCTCCTGGTTCGCACTTTGCACCACGAACTCGTCGAGAGCCTCAGCCGTGCGATCGCAAAGGTGGAAGGCGCCGCGCCGGAAACTCGCTGCGTGCCAGAACTAATTTTCGGGCGCGGATGGCTCTTCGGCCAGTACGATTACTACATCGATACCTCGCACGTGGTTTCGATCCTCGGATTCAGCCTCGACGTGGCCGACCGCGAAACGCTGGCGCTAGCGGTTGAGTTAGCGGAGTATGGCGAGCGTTTGTCACCGATGTTTCAATATCGAGGCGATCCGCCCTTTGACTGTGGCTTCGCCGATTACGCCATGTACTTACGCGCATTGTTAGGCCATGGCACTAACGAGGCTATCGCGCATTTTCGATGCAAGGCGGTCCACGCCGATCCACGGTCAGCCGAGGTTCTTGTGGCACTGCTCGTGCGACTCCAGCGCTATGCGGAGGCCATCAGCGTTTCGCTGGACCATCTGCACGATATCGAACCGGCGCACCTCCAATGTCCGTCGGTATTTCAATTGTGCCAGATGGCCGGCGATTACGGCCGTCTCCGGGAGCTTGCGCGCGAACGTGGTGACTTGTTGCACTTCGTCGCAGGAGTGCTGCAAGGCTGACGGAACAGCCTAACCGCAGTGCCTCGGGAACGGCAATTTGCCGCCAGGCCAGCGGGTCCGCCGATCCCAGTCTGCCATGCGGCACTCGTGGTGTCTGAGCCGCACGATCGATCCAGATAGCGCGGCGTACATCCGTGACGGAAGTCTGTTTCGAGAGAATAGCGCGGGGAAGTTGGGTGTCTAGCCGGAGCCGCGGGCTCTCCTGACATTGGCCGGGCTGTCCCAGACACTTCCTACTGCGAGCTTACCCAAAGCGCGGCTGACGCCAGGAACACGAAAGCCAACATCAGCGCAAATTCGAGCAAATCTTGGCCCTGCTCGTCGGCGGCGAACTGCGTTAGCACTCGATACATGGTTCACTCCTGCTACCAGCGTATCTTTCGATTGCCGACTCGCCAATCCTGAAAATAGGTGACATGGCAAGTAGGCCAAAGTGTAATTGCTTCGGCGGTCCGCTCCCGCAAGCGCTTTCCCGTCTTTACACTCGGCCAGCGCGAAGCCCAATCCGGCTCCATACCGTCCCCCCAAACATCTTCACGCCTTTCGGAGGCGCTCCCCCCGTCTCAAGAAACAAGCAATGCAGCGTTTTCAGCGCCTGGGGAGGTGTGGCCGCGCGGCGGCTGGAATGTTATTCATCGTGCATTCATCTGTCTCGGTTCACAATGGTGAGCTCAAAGCAACTCATGGCGTCGAGGAGACACATCATGCGACGATTTTGCCTGGTATCGGCAGTGGCGACCGCGATTGCGGCAGCCATCGGAGTGGCTCAGCAGGTCCCGAACGCGGGGCCGTATAAGGTGCTCAAGACCATCAAGGTTGGCGGCGTCGGTGGTTTCGACTACGTCTATGCGGACGACGTTGGACGCCGGCTGTATATTCCGCGCACTGGTATTCCTCCCCGAATCACAGCCTACAATCTGGACACACTTGAGCCGGTTGGTGAAATCCCGAATGCAAACGCGCGTGGCGCTGCTGCCGATCCCAAGTCAAATCACGGCTTTGGGAGCAGTAAACCGGTCGTAATGTGGGATACCAAGACCTTGGCGACAATCAAGACCATTGATGTGGAGGGCGGTCCGGACGGGATTCTGTTTGATCCATTTAACGGACGAATTTGGGTGTTTAGCCATCGCGCGCCTAACGCGACGGTAATCAACGCCGCGGATGGTTCTGTTGTCGGCACGGTGGATCTGGGCGGCGCGCCCGAGCAAGCCGTCACCGACGGCAAAGGCCATTTGTATGTCGATCTTGAAGACAAGGACAACATCGCTGTTGTGGATGCCAAGACGCTGACGGCTACAGCCCATTACGACCTTGCTGGGAAGGGTGGCGGGCCCGGCGGGCTGGCTTTTGACGTAGAAAATCACATTCTGTTCGCTGCTTGCCACGATCCGGCCACGATGGTCATTCTCAACGCAGACAACGGCAAAATTCTCGCTACCCTGCCAATTGGCAAGGGTGTGGATGGCGCGGTGTTCAATCCCAATACCATGGAAGCATTCAGCTCGCAGGGCGATGGCACGTTGACTGTCATTAAGGAAAACAGCCCGACCAGTTTCGCCGTAGAGCAGACCGTACAGACGATGACGAGCGCCAAGACGCTAACGCTTGACAGCAAGTCGAACCAGATTCTGCTGATTGCGGCTCAGTTCACGCCGCCTCCTACGCCCCCACCCGCAGGAAGGCGAAGTAGGGGCGACATGGTGCCGGATTCGTTTTCAATTCTCGTCGTGGGTAAGTAGACAGGTGACACCTGCTATCGCGCTGAAAATTTGTTGCGGCAACCAGCACTCAAGGCGTTCGCCAGCGCCGAATCAAGGCTGCTTCTTGTAGAAAGCGTAGAGGAAAATCGCCATACTCAAGCCGGCGAAGGCACGAATAAGCGATGCGCCCAGATGGATCGCCGGAACTCCGCCAGTGAAAAACCCCCAGCCATCTATAACCAAGTGCACGAGCAAAACGAACGTTAGGAAGCTTGTCCCCGCCAACGCTAGACACGCAGTATTTTTTAGGCTCATGGACGGGAAGTATGGCGCTCTGCCAAGCCGGACGCAAGGGGGCACGCCGGTCGAAACCTCGTCTGGACCTCAATCTGAGTGCGCCTGCCTCAGATGGTCTCTCATGGCTTGGCGCATCCGTGCCATCTGTTGGCGGATTCCCCGCGAGTAGTCGCATTGCCCGTTGTGCGACATTATCGGACACTATTTTCGCACCTCCCTCAGGCTCATCCTTCACAAGAAGACTGGTACTTGCTCCGCGTCGAGTGGTGCGAGTACACTGCCGAGAGCAGAAGTCCGCAAGCGGATTTCTGGAGGGGGACGCCGTGATTGCCCGCAGCATCTCTCATTACGAGCTGATCGAGAAGGTGGGCGAGGGCGGCATGGGCGTCGTCTATAAGGCGCGCGATACCCAACTGGACCGCCTTGTCGCCATCAAGGTTCTGCCGGCCGACAAGGTCGCCAACCTCGACCGCAAGCTGCGGTTCGTTCAGGAAGCAAAGGCTGCCTCGGCGCTGAATCACCCCAACATCATCACCATTCACGAGATCGGCTGTGAGGACGGCGCCGACTTCATCGTGATGGAGTTCCTCGCCGGCCACACGCTCGACCACCTCATCCCACGCGGCGGTCTGAAGACCGCCGACGTTCTGAAGTACGCCATCCCCGTCGCCGACGCCCTGGCCCGCGCGCACACAGCCGGCATCGTCCATCGCGATCTCAAGCCGGGCAACATCATGATCGCGGATGACGGCCAGGTCAAGCTGCTCGATTTCGGACTCGCCAAGCTATCCGGCATCCACGATGCCAGCGACGCCGAGCTTACGCACCCCGAAAGTCCCCAGACCGAGGAAGGGCGAATCCTTGGGACCGTCTGTTACATGTCGCCCGAGCAGGCCGAGGCTCGCAGAGTGGATGCGCGCTCGGACATCTTCAGCTTCGGCTCAGTACTCTACGAGATGGCAACGGGCAAGCGCGCCTTTATGGGCAACTCGAAAATCTCGACCTTGGCCGCAATCCTCCAGGGCGACCCCCAGCCAGCCGCCGAGATCCACACCGGCGTGCCGCGAGATCTCGAGAAAATCATCCAGCGGTGCCTGCGCAAGGATCCGGCAAGGCGCTACCAATCTGCCGCCGATCTGAAAATCAGCCTCTGCGACCTCCAGCGTGAGATGGAATCCGGCGTGCCCGAGGCCGCTCCGGCGCCGCCGTCGCAGCGTAGCGCCAAGCGCTGGATCGCGGCCCTCACACTCGGTCTCGCGCTCGGGACGTCGGGCGCCTGGTGGTTTGCTTCCCGCGGCGAGCGCCACAGCTCGGTCTACGGACCGATCAAGCCGCTGACCACCTATTCCGGCCTCGAGTACGAACCCGCACTTTCGCCGGACGGCCACCAGGTGGCCTTCTCCTGGAACGGCGAGGACAAGAGCAACTTCGACATCTACGTGCGCCTGGTGGAGGGCGGTGCGGCGGTGCGCCTGACCACCGATTCGGCGCCCGACCACGCGCCCGCCTGGTCGCCCGATGGCATTCGTCTGACGTTTCTCCGAAATAATGCCATCTATCTCATTCCCGCTCTCGGCGGCGTGGAGCGCAAGCTGCTGCAGTTCCCACACGGCCGCCTCACGATCAGCCCGATCTCCTGGTCCACTGACGGACGATTCCTGGCCTTCAGCGGCACGGAGGACATGACCCCGGATTCCATCTGGATCGTTTCCACCGAATCAGGGGAATATCACCGCGCGAGTACCCCGCCCAAGGGGTACTACTCCGACATCTCTCCCGCGTTCTCACCCGACGGCCGCACCCTCGCGTTTATCCGCGCCCGCGACACTTACAGCCGGGCTGTCATCTTGCAGAACATGAGTCGGGACGGGACCACCCAGGGCCCCCAGCGCGAAGCCACAGGCTACGACGGCACCTTCGAGGAACTCGCGTGGCAAGCAGACAGCCGGGGCCTGATTTTGATTGTCAGAGTGGGCCTGGAACGCTACGGCCTCTGGCGGCTGCCTCTGGGGGGCGTGCTCCAGCCGCTGGGTATCGATAGCGACGCTGTGAGATGGCCGTCGGTGTCACGTGCCGGCAACCGCCTGGCTTACGAGAAGCGCCGCACGGACTTGAACATCTACCGCATGGATGGTCCCGGGCCCGATGGCGGACCGCGGCCCTTCGACCAGTGCCACGCAACCGTCGTTATCGATTCCACGGCGATCGACCGCGAGCCGATGCTCTCTCCAGACGGCCGCCGGCTCATTTTCAACTCCGACCGGTCGGGGTTCAATGAGATTCACATAGCCGAGGCCAGCGGCGCTAATCAGGTCGCGCTCACGGCGCTGGGACCCACTTCTATGGGCAGCCCCCGATGGTCGCCCGACGGCCAGACGGTCGTCTTCGACCGCTACGAAGACGGCCACAGCATGATCTATGCCGTAAGCGCTGAGGGTGGCAAGCCACGGCGCATGACCAACGATGCCTCCAGCGATATTCGTCCCAGCTTTTCCCGGGATGGCAAATGGATCTACTTCAGCTCGAACCACACGGGCCGCGACGAAATCTGGAAGATCCCGTCGGGCGGCGGCGCGGCCCAGCAGGTCACCCGCAATTCCGGCAACGAGCCGTTCGAATCGGCCGATGGCAAGCTACTCTACTACACAAATAACCAGGGGCTGTGGAGCTTACCCGCCGGTGGAGGCGACCCCAAGTTGGTCCTGCCCGAAGCGAGCTTTCCACTCTACGCGGTAGCGGGCCACAGTGTCTATTACGGGATTCGCAATCCACCAAGCATCTGGGTGTGGCGTACTGACACCGGCCGCAAGTTCGAGTACGTGCGCTTTCCGAATAAGGTGGCCGTATTTCCCGGGGGCGGCACCGCCTTCACCGTTTCGGCCGACGAGCGCACCATCCTGTACTCGCAAACAGACCGCCAGGAAAGCGATCTCATGCTGGTGGAAAACTTCAAGTAAAGGCACAAGCTCGCTTCTTCTATACTGGGACTCATGACTCTGGGGCACAGCTACAAAGCTCAATATGATTACGTCGAGCTCACTGTGGAGCCGCATGCCGGGCACTGGCGCCTTACGCTGCGGGATAAGCGGCACGGCGAGGACATCGTGCATGAAGACGAGTTCGCAACCGCGGGCGAAGCCCAGGATGCAGCTCTCCCGCTCGCCGAGCATCACATCAAGATCCAGCACAACGATACCCTGCTCATGCCAGTGCGGCTGTCATGGAAGGATTATCAGTCTTGACTGTTCCTGCGCCGAGCGTACCCCAATCCGCCAGCCTTTACGATCCTGTCACATGCCGGGGCGCTTTGAAAAGAGACTTCTCCAAAGCGGCAGTTGTGTCCAAGCTTTGAAGCGTTTCTCATTAATTAAGCTTCTGCTCAAGGTCTGCGACTAACCATGCTGGTTGCTGGCCCCAAACAAGGCGCTCGTCAACAAGGCGATATCTTCTCTGAAGTTTCGCCACCCTTCTAGAGCGCCGGCAACCACGCCCCAACTTTCACCGTCGGCCCGACGGATACCACCCGACTGGAATCTTTTCTCACGATGGCCAGTTTCAGCAGCATCGTCGGCGAGTTCATGAACGCCCGCTATTCCGAAATGCTGCAAAACGCTGGTCAAGGCCGAGGCGTGCTGGCTTATAGTCTTCGTGTTCGATTCCAGCACGGCGACCTTTTTGAACCAAACCAAACAGCGCTTCCCATCCGGGCACCCTGACTATTCGACTGTGCGAGGGACACCACTTTGTGGTACCTTACCTGGACGTGAGTTGAGCACGGGCATTGAAGAAGGGAGTGTCGAATGGCTATCGTTATCGTCCATTTTGAAGAATTCCTTCAATTTGTGTGCTGGACAGCTATCCCACCTGGCAACGTTGGGCTTCCAGCACCACTATGTGAGGGCTCAAACGGTTACTTTACGGCCTTGCGGATTAAGGACGTTGAGGTAGTGCAAGGCTCTTCGTTTTCTTTCGATCCGCGGAAGATATTTGCTTCGTCGGCTGGGAAGGAGGGAACTACAGATCCCCCCCTCTTTCCAAATCCAGAAAAAAACATCGCGACGGTTGACATCGATCCGACCAAAGGTCTGACATTCAAAGGGTCGGGGAAGGCACCGATGGTGCTTGTCCGGGACGTCTTCGTCAAGGGTCACACCGTGCCGGGCGTGGGTGTCGCCGGGCCGCCTGCCGGCGCAGTGACGGCGTTCAGCTATGATTCTAAGCACGACACCGTACTTTTCAATAACACAGGCCCTGTCCCCGTGCCGGCTCACAATGAGGCGTCCACCCTTTGACCTCGGGGCCCCTTCCACTTCGCCGGACGTAACCTCCTGTCCGGCTAATCCGCCGCGCCCCGGCCCGCTGGCTTTCTCTTGACAAACCGATGAACAGACACGGAAATGCCGCAGATTTTGTTGGCGTTTCCGTTTCGTTTCACAATCGGTAAGTTTTGCAACGTGCACGTGAGGTCCTGAAAACAAGGGGTTCCAGCGTTGCAAAGGTCAGTCGCAAAATGGAGCCCGAAAAGGGGCTTCCGACAGCCGGTCGTTGATGTTGGCAGTGTTGCGAAACTCTGTTGCAAAAAGTCGAGCAAGGTACTTGGCTGGCTGGTCGCCAAGCCGCGGATGTGGTTTCTCGGCCACGACCGATGCCGTGGGTAATCAGCCGATCCGGACGTCGATGACCTGATTGACCGCCGTCTAAAACTCAAGCTTTCATCCGACAGCGCGGCGGCCAAGGTCCAGTCTAAGCTATAAGGGTTTAGTTCGTTCGGGCCCGCGGGTCATGCCTTACTCCGGTATGCCCTCGCAAACGTGAACCCATGATAGAAACCCTGCTCCAGGATCTTCGTTATGCCCTTCGCACCGTTCGCTTGAATCCCGCGTTCACCATCACCGCCGTTGCCGCTCTCGCGCTGGGTATCGGCGCGAACACGGCGATCTTTTCGGTGGTGAACACGGTCCTGCTCAAGCCGCTCGCGTACCCGGACCCCGATCGCATCGTGCAATTCATGCTCATCCGATCCGGCGCAGCCTGGGTAGGCGCCTCGCCGACAAAATTCAACCTTTGGCGCGACGAGACCCGCGTGCTGCAGGATATTTCGGCGTATCGCGTCGGCGTCGTCAACCTGACCGGCGGCGCTTACCCCGAGCAGGTCGCTATGGCGCAAGTCAGCGCCGATACCTTCCGCCTCTTCGGCGCACCCATCGAGCAAGGGCGCACATTCACCGTCGAAGAAGACCGGCCGGGCGGCCCTCACGTCGCCGTCATCAGCCATGGCCTCTGGCAGCGGCGCTTTGGCGGAGATGACGGAACGATCGGGAAGAGTATCGCGCTCGGCGATGAGCCTTACGTCATCATCGGGGTCCTGGGTCCCGGTTTCGATTTCGATAGCGATCCGCCACCCGACGTCTGGACTCCCTTTCAGCTTGACCCCAATAGCACCGATCAGGCTCACTACTTCTCGGCAGCGGCGCGTCTCAAGCCGGGCGTGACTATCGCCATGGCCAATGCGCAACTGCAGCTCGCCGCGGAACAGTTCCACCTCAAATATCCAAACGGTTTGGGCACGCGGGACGGTTTCGCCATGCAACCGCTTCGCGAGCGCATGGTCGGTGAGGTGCGTCCGTCGCTCCTGATCCTTCACCGGCGCCGTAAGCCTGGTGCTCCTCATAGCCTGCGCCAACGTCGCCACCCTGCTTCTGATTCGCGCTACCGGAAGAAAACGCGAGATCGCCGTCCGCGCGGCGCTGGGCGCCAGCCGCTCACGCATCATTCGCCAACTGCTCACAGAGAGCGCGGTGCTCTCTGCCATTGCCGGCATGCTCGGCTTGGCGTTGGGCATGTGGGGCGTACACGCGCTGCTCGCCATGAATCCCGGTGACATGCCGCTCATCGGAGGCCGCGGCGCGGCCGTGACAGTGGATTGGCGCGTGGCCTTCTTTACGGTGCTGGCATCGCTCGTCACTGGGATTATCTGCGGATTGATGCCCGCACTTCAGGCCTCCCGTGGCGATCTCAACACGCCTCTCAAAGAGAGCGGACGCTCTGGAACGGGCTTGCGGCAGAATCGCGCGCGCTCCGTGCTCGTCGTCTGCGAAACCGCACTCGCCCTGATTCTCCTAATTGGGTCGGCTCTGCTGATTCGCTCCTTCATCGCGCTGCGCGCGGTCAATCGCGGCTTTGAAACGCATAACGTGCTGACGCTCCGCATGTCACTCGCCGGCACGCATTTCGACAACACCCGCGCTGTCGGCCAACTGGTTCGTGAAGCAACCCGGCGCATGGACACGTTGCCCGGCGTGATCGCTTCCGGCGCCACCTCAGCGGTGCCACTGGAAATCGGTTCCGGCCTTCCCTTCGACATCGTTGGGCGCTCGCTGGCGCAGGGCCCGGTGCGGGTCGGTTGGACGAGCGTCTCACCCGGCTATTTTGACGTGTTCCGGGTTGCCATCCGCCGCGGTCGCGGATTCACGGATCGTGACAGCCATGCCGCCCCAGGCGTGGCCATCATCAATCAGACCATGGCGCGCATGTTCTGGCCCGGGCGCGATCCCATTGGAGACCGCATCATCATCGGCAAAGGATATGGCCCTGGATTCGACGAACCGGCGCGCGAGATTGTCGGCATCTCCGCCGACATTCACGATGAAGAATTGAGCAGCGCACCAAGACCGATGACATACGTGCCCATGGCACAGGTGGCGGATGGCATTGCCGGCCTGTTTTCCCGTGTCATGCCGATCGCTTGGGTGGTGCGCACGCGGGTTGCGCCGCAATCCTTGCGTTCCACCATCGAAACCGAATTGCGCCGGGCGAGCGGCGGGCTGCCGGTTGCGGGTGTCGAATCGATGGACGAAGTCACCGCACGGTCAACGGCGCGCTCCGATTTCAATACGCTGATGATGAACATCTTTGGCGGCGCGGCATTGCTGCTCGCCGCCATCGGAATGTACGGATTGATGGCTTATTCCGTTGAGCAGCGCACGCCGGAAATGGGAATCCGCCAAGCGCTGGGCGCCGATTCCAGTAGTGTGCGGAACATGGTGGTCTTCGAGGGAATGCGCCTGGCGCTGATCGGCATTTTCATCGGTTCGGCTGGGGCATTCATTCTGGCGCGATTGATGACCGGGTTTCTGTTCGGCGTCACACCGTGGGATCCAATGGTCTCCGCCACTGTCCCAGCTCTCGTGAGCGTGGTGGCTTTACTCGCAGTCTGGCTTCCCGCCCGGCGCGCGGCGCGTATCGATCCGGCCGCGGCGCTCCGCCACTCCTGACAGTCAAGTCAGCGCGGCGTTCCTGTAGCGCGGGGGTACCGCGCCGTTTGCGGGACACCCGCGGCTTTTCTCAAGCTACCCGCGCGAGCGCACAGCGTGCACGATGAAGCGCTCGGGCGCCGGTCCCAGGTAGTGGAAAGGGTAGCAAGTGACCAGGGTGAGGGAAGGTTCCGCGGAGTTAGCCAGGACGCGGGTATCGTGCGGAGTAACCACTTCGCACGATTTCACGCGGTACTCATAGGATCCGCTGAGCGTGGTGAGCACAATGGCGTCGCCCGGCTGGACGCCTCGCAAGCCGCGGAAGAAGGTATCGCGGTGCCCGGCGAGTCCGACATTTCCCAGGTTTCCTGGAAGCGCGGTGCCTGGAACGTGTCCTACCGCGACCGCCAGTGTCCGCTGCGAGACACCTTCCAGAATCATGGTTTTCAGCCCAATGCGCGGAATTTCGATTCGTCCGACGATTGAGCCGCCACCCGCGCCATCGAAACCGAGGCCGGGCGGCTTGACGCTCCCTAGCACGGGCGCAGAGGGCAGTTCGTCCCCCGCGGTTGAGAACGATACGGCTTGCGTCACGAATTCGCGATAGGAAACCGGACCGCCTTCCAGTTCCTGCTCGAAAGCCCAATTCTCGTATGCCTGGAAAAACCAGGCCTGCGCAAGAAGGGCCGCGCACAATCCCATCGATGCAAAACCCAGCCCGAAACACAGCCGTTCCGTGCGCCGCAGCAGCGATTTTGTAAATCGCAGGCGAACCCGCAGACTCACCTTCGCTCCAACCGCAAGGCCAGTATTCGCAGCAGCGCACCCGCGAAAATGCCCAGCATGCCCAGCGTCGCGAACAGTGCCAGGTAGCTTGCCGTCTTAGACAAACTCGCGGCAATCATCTGCGGTTCACGCGCCCGCGCCCGGCTCTGGATCGGAGACGGCGCGTTTACCGCGGTTGGAATTGCTTTTGGCAGAGGAGCGGGTCTGGGCGGCACGACCAGTGCGCTCGGTGCAGCGGCAGCCGGCGGCGGCGCGGGCGGGGCCGGGCTCGGTGGGATTGCCGCACTTGCCAGCTTCCCGAGATCGCCTGGTAGTTCCGGCGGCAACGACAGCACCGCACGGCCCACTGACTTGGCCAGTTCCACCGCCTGCAGCTTCGGATACACAAACTCCTGGCCGTAATTCCGGCCGGGCGCAAACCAGATACGCAGCGCCTTCGGCTGCTTAGGGCCCCGTTCAAAGAACGTGAACACCGTCTTGTCGGTGGTCGGCTGATCGTAGTTCGGCATCGTCAGCAGCGTGGAGAGCAGGCGAGTTTCGTCGCCCGTCCAGAGCTGTACGGTTTCGAAAACATCCAGCACGTTGCGCTGTGGCTCCCGCTCCACCAGCTTGAAAACATAGTGGCCGGGCTCCAAAATCATGCTGGGGATTTCGAATGGATCGTTGATCGAAAACGGCGTTTGCTTCACCGGTTCCGCCCCACGCACGTCCACCAACACCGCGAGCGCTATTACTCCGCAGGTGGTCAGTTTCCGCCGATTCATACCGCCGTTACCAAAAGTTAACGCTCTCAATACTACTACAGTTAGCCACCACCGGCGAGCAACTAGCGATTCGGCGCAAGACTTTGGTACCAATAGACAGACATGCACATCCGGGAACTTCTCGGGCGGGGCCGTCCGACGTTTTCGTTCGAGTTTTTTCCGCCCAAAAGCGAGGAGGCGGCAAAACAGCTCGAACAGACCATCGCCGACTTGCAGGAACTCAAACCCAGCTTTGTTTCAGTAACTTATGGGGCGGGCGGGTCAACCCGCGAGCGCACCATCGAGGTCGTGACCCGGGTGAAGCGCGAGACCGGAATCGAGGCCATGGCGCATCTAACTTGCGTCGGCTCAACGCGCGACGACTTAGCCGCGGTTCTGGACAAAATCCGCTCGGCGGGCATCGAAAACGTCTTGGCTTTGCGTGGTGACCCGCCAAAAGGCCAGACCGAATTCAAGCCGGTTGAGGGCGGATTCCGGTATGCGGTTGAATTGGTGAACTTTATCCGCGAGCGGCACGATTCGGCCCTGTGCCTGGGCGGCGCCGCCTATCCGGAGAAGCACCCCGAGTGCGGGAACCCGGCGGTTGACCTGATGAACCTCAAGCGTAAAGTCGAGGCGGGATTGGACTTCGTGATTACTCAGCTCTTCTTCGACAACCGGCGTTATTTCGAATTTATCGAAAGAGCACGCCACGTTGGCATTCAGGCACCGATCATCCCCGGCATCATGCCCATTACGAACGCTTCACAAGCTGAGCGCTTCGGGGCCACCATTCCTTTCCCGTTGGCTGAGGAACTCGACCGAAGGCGCGACGACCCTTGCGCCGTTTTGGAGCTAGGTGTCGCCCACGCAACCGCGCAATGCATCGAGCTACTGGAGCGAGGTGTACCGGGCATCCACTTCTACACCCTGAACCGAAGCACCGCGACCCGAGAGATTTACACAGCGCTGCAAGCCGCCGGGTACGCTCCACACCACTGACAAGTTGTGTCTCAATTGGCCTCTTGAATAGCGGCAGGATTCATGACATGCTATTCGTAATCTGTTCACAGTACAGGAGGGTCTAGATGCAAAGCAGTAGCCGTTCGACGTGTGTTCTACTACTCGCGCTGTCAGCGCTGGTTGGCTCGACCGTTGTCCGGGCTGATGTCACGGGTTCTATTTTAGGCGTGGTTCGCGATAAGTCACAGGCCGTCGTGGCCGGAGTGCAGATTGTCGCGACAAATGCGGAAACCAACCTCACTCGCGACACGGTGTCCGGACCGGACGGGTCCTATCGCTTGCTGGCCCTGCCAGCGGGAACCTACAAAGTCACTGCGACCGCTTCGGGATTTCAACAGTACACGACCACCGGTATTGATGTGAAGGTCAACGACCAATTGCGCATTGACATTACGCTTGAGGTCGGCAGTGTACAACAAGAGGTCAGCGTTTCTGCCAATGCAGTTCAGGTGGAGACGGCCAGTACACAACTCGGCGACGTGATCGAGTCTAAGAAGATGCTGGCGCTGCCGCTTAACGGGCGCAGCTACATCGATCTGCTCGGCTTGCAGGCCGGTGTTGCTCCCACTACAGCGAACACGATCGGTGGCGACCGGCCCGTATCCGGCATGTTGTCTACGGGAAACGTCTCGGTCAACGGCCAGCGTGAGACCGCGAACGCCTTCCTGGTGAATGGCGGCGACGTCAGCGAAGGCCGCGATCTGGGCGCCGGGCTCATTCCGAACCTGGATTCCATCGAGGAGTTCCGCCTCATCACCAATAGTTTCGACGCTGAGTATGGAAAGTTCAGCGGGGCGGTTATGAACGCGATCACCAAGTCCGGCACAAACGCAATTCATGGTGATGTTTTCGAATTCTTGCGAAACAACGATTTCGACGCTCGCAACTTTTTCGATCCAACGCTCGCGGAACTGCGTCGCAACCAGTTCGGATATACGGCGGGCGGTCCGGCCTGGAAAAATCGGCTGTTCTGGTTCACGGATTATCAGGGTACCCGCCAAGTGCAAGGCGCCAGCACGGGCATTGTAGCGGTGCCGACCACGGCGGAGCGCGCCGGTCAGTTCAATCCCGCCTCGTTGACGGGCGTAATCGATGGTCCTTACTGGGCGCAGGTGCTCTCGCAGCGCCTGGGTTACGGAGTCTCTGTCGGTGAACCCTACAGTTCCGCAGGCTGCACTCTAACATCAGATTGCGTCTTCCCCGGAGGAGTAATCCCACAGCGTGCCTTTGACAAGGCCGCCGTAGGAACCATGCCGTATATTCCCCTGGGGAATCTCAACCCCAGCCTAGGTGTATACGCCAATGACAGCCAGAAGAACACGGTCCGCGATGACAAGATCGGCGAACGCGTGGACTTTGTCAACCAGACGACCGGCAACTGGTCGTGGTACTACCACTTTGATGATTCGACCGCTGGCAGTGCCCTATCGTCAGGCGCATCGAGCGTTGCCGGATTCCCGTCCACCACGCCCACTCGAGCTCAACAGATCGTAATGAGCAACACGAAGACATTCGGACCAACGGCGGTGAATGAAGCGCGCGTCAGTTTTTTCCGCACGTCGACGGACACCAATAAACCTGCGGGGGGCTTTGCTCAGCTCTCCAGTCTCGGTTTTGTCACTGGCGTGGGAAGTTTGGGTATCGTCCCTTCGGGACCGCCGGGATTCCCGCAGACGGTACCACCGCTATACTTCACCCAGCTTGGTCTGAACGTCGGTGTAAATACTCTCACGACCGGCCAGCCGAACAACACGTGGATGTTGACCGACGGCTTTTCGAAAATAATGGGCGATCACGCCCTCAAGTTTGGCGGCGAATTCCGTTATTTGCAGATCAATGAACGGAACGTTTGCGCACCGAACGGCGATTTCACTTTTGACGGCACCGTGACGGGCGTCGACTTCGCAGACTATTTGCTCGGGGCGCCGACCGCTAGTGGTGGTTACAACCAATGCAGCATGCAGTTCCTGGATTCTCGCACGCGCTACGGCGGCGCTTATGCTCAAGACCAGTGGAAGGTAAAGCCGAACTTTACGCTGAACCTCGGCGTGCGCTGGGAGGTCAGCATGCCCTGGTACGACACGCAAGGAAAGATCGAGACTATTGTTGCCGGCGAGCAATCCACGCAATTTCCTACCGCGCCACTGGCCTGGGTGGTGCCCGGCGATCCGGGAATACCGAGCACTCTGTCTCACACGCGGTATGACAATTTCGCTCCTCGTGTGGGCTTGGCATATTCGCCCGGGTTTACGGACGGGATTCTGCACAAAGTCTTTGGGGGTCCCGGCAAGACGAGCATTCGCGCCGCATATGGAATCTACTACACCTCGATCGAAGATCTGAACCTGTTCTATGAGGTGGGCGACGCGCCGTTCGGCCTTTATTGGACGAGCCCGGTGGCGGTAACGATGGACGAGCCATGGCGCAACCGCCAGAACGGGCAGTCAATAGGGCAGCGTTTCCCGTTCACGTTCCCCATTCCCGGCAGCCCGGCCAACCAAACACTCAACTATGCGCAGTTTGAGCCGCTATCTGGCTCGCCCGGTTACAAACCTGGTAACAAATTGCCTTACGCCGAGCACATGAACCTGTCCTTACAACGCGAGATTTCCAAGTCTACGGTGCTGACGCTCGCCTATGTGGGAACCCAAGGCCATCAGCTCATTTCGCAATACGACGCAAACCCCGGCACTCCGGCGTTGTGTATGCAGTTGAACGCCGAGGGCGCAACTCCAACCTGTGGTCCCAACGGAGAGCAAACTACGTATACTCTTCCGAACGGGAGCCATGTCCTCGGAACCAGGCTCAATCTGCTCACGCCGGCGTATGGCGGTGTGCTGGAGCCTGCTTTTGGCAGCGGCAATTCCTACACTGCCAATATTTCCAATTCGAATTACAATGCGGGCGAGATCACCGTGGAACGCAAAGCCGCTGACGTCACTTTCTTAGCGGCCTATACATTTTCCAAGGCGATCGATAATGCTTCGGGGTTTGGGGACTGGGTGAATTTCTCGAATTTTCGGCTCAGCCGGGCGCTGTCGGCGTACGACGTCACCCATAACTTCGTAGCCAGCTACACGTGGGCCGTGCCGTTTGACCGGGCATTCGGCACGCTGTCGAAGCGTTTGACCCAAGGTTGGAACTTGAACGGGATCACTCGTTTTTCGACAGGCTTTCCAATTTCGCTTAGCCAGGGCGGCGACGTTTCCCTATTCGGCAGCGGTAACACCGATGTCCCCGATGTAATCAGCGCGGTTGTGACGCAGGATCCCCGGAAGGCCGGCCCGACTGGTCCGAATACGTATTTTCTTCCGGGCTCATTCATTTCCGGCCCGGTAGGAACGTTCGGCGATGCGAACCGGCGCTTCTTCCACGGTCCCGGAATCGACAACACCGATTTCGGCGTCTCCAAGCGGATTCCGATTACTGAATCCATGGCGGTCGAGATTCGCGGAGAGTTTTTCAATATCTTCAATCACGCGAATTTCAACAACCCGCACGGCAACTTCAGCAGCGGCCTGTTCGGAATCGTAACCAGCGCCCGGGATCCCCGCATCGGGCAGGTGAGCGCGAAGTTCTACTTCTAGGTTCGGGCGCTACAAAGCCTAAGACAAGGACAGGCAGGAATGCCTGTCCTACGCTTTCATGGATCCATTTCCGCGGTTTGATTTGACGGGGCAGGTCGCGCTTGTCACCGGAGCGGCGCGGGGGTTGGGGCGTGCGATCTCGCTGGCTCTGGCGCATGCGGGGGCCGATGTCGCTTTGGGATTGCGGGATGCCACAACCGGCGGCGAGTTGGCACGGGAAATCCACGCTATGGGACGGCAAGCCCTACCCCTGCAAATGGACATGCTGCGGCAGGAAGAGATTTTCCGGGCGGTGGATGACACGGTGGATCATTTCCGGCGCCTCGACATCCTGGTGAACAATGCGGGCGGAGGGACGACGGGGCTCGCGGAGAACGTCACCGAGGCGGATTTCGATTACACCGTGACGTTGAATGTGAAGGCGGTGTTCTTCGCGAGCCAGGCAGCGGGGCGCGTGATGATGCGGCAGAAGGGTGGCGGGCGCATTATCAATCTGAGCTCGCAGGCGGGCTTCGCGGCGTTGCCGACGGAATCGGTGTACTGCGCGAGCAAGGCAGCGGTATCGCATCTGACCAAATGCCTGGCGGTCGAGTGGGGCAAATACAACATCACGGTGAATGCCGTGGCGCCGACGTTCATCAAGACACCGGGCACCGAGGAAGCATTGGCGGACGCGGCGTTCCGGGCGGACGTGATCGAGCGCATCGCGGGACTGCACCGCATCGGGGAACCAGTGGAGGTTGCAGGAGCGGTGGTCTTCCTGGCTTCGCCGGCCGCGTCGCTGATCACGGGACACACAATTCTGATTGACGGCGGGTGGACGGCGCGGTAACCGGACAGGCAGGAATGCCTGGCGCGCCCTTTAGCCATTTCCGCGATTTGATCTGACAGGACGGGTCGCTGGGGCCGGGCGCGCGATCTCACTCGCGCTCGCGCATTGAGGTGGATGTTGTTTCCTGATTGAAAATCGGACGATTTCAATGTACTGGACAGAACAATTTCGCCGATTTAGTCGGTTTAACCCTTGACACCCGCCAAATAGAGTGCCAGGATTTAGTTTCGTTGCATAACTTAAATCTAAAGAAGTAGTGGCTTAAAATGCCGGTGGCGAGAGCGTTGCGATTAGCGTGAGTATGGCTTCCCAAAGCGAATAGCCTATCAGGCATGAGACGTATTCACAGGACCCTCGGAGTCGGAAAGGAAAGCACAGAAATGAAATCAAAGATCGCGCTGTTCCTCGCTTTGTTTGCCATAGCGCTTATACTGACTGTGGCGACGCAGCCTGTGCAGGCGCTGCTAGGTCCTTGCCAAGAACTTTGCGGAACGGCGTGCGCCCCCGGCTGGACATTCAATGACACGTGCTCTTGCCAAATCAGCACGGTCTGCTGTCCGCGCTCCAACCTACTTTACGTCGCAGTATGCCGAAACGAAAGCGGCAACGTTTGCCGCGCGAATTCTTGCGGTGTATGCACTGGAAAGCATTGTTAACAAGCACTCACCACCGGACCTGAAAGTGGTTGGGGGCTAAGCGCCTCGGTTGGACGGCCCCCTTTGAATCTGGTGTGGACGCACGAAGGAGGTGCAGACCCGTTGAACATAAAGACCTTTCTGACGTATGCCGCTCTCGCGACGGTTTCTATATTCTGCGGTGTAAGTACCGCAATGCTTCTCGCGCCGCAAATCAAACAATTCTCGCTCCGACAACCGCCTCGCCCTTCCCGTGAGGAGCTGGTCAAATCGCATGGGAGCGAGTTCAAACAGCTCCAGTCAGAACTAAAGGTGGACAAGATTAACGAGTTGAACTACTCATCCCGGCGTACAATCTTGGTTTTATTCGGCAGTACTGAATGCCGCTGGTGCTCCGAGAGTCTTCCACTGTATCAGAGGCTTTCTCAGTCCCCAGCAATTCAGAATGGGCACATGCGGTTCATTGTGGTATTTCCAGAGACAGAAGACGTAATCACGAAGTATCTGAAGGAAGGAAAGGTAAGTTCTGCATCCGCCGTGAGCCGCAGGCTAGGCGACTTCGGCGTTACCGGAACACCGACGCTTGCTCTGGTGCGAGACGGGCGACTGGTTGATGGTTGGAGCGGTTACCAATCATATCCTGACCTCGCAATCGACGCTATTCTCAGAGTCGACAACTAACTCAGTCTTACTGTTTCGACTCCCGGTCTGGCGCTTTTAGCGTCAGCCGCAATGAGGGTCGGAGCGCGCTTCGCGCGCGGAGCTTCGTACCAAATAAGTGACGCACGCGCTCCTTGTCGGTGACGAAACTGAGCCGCGCGCGAAGCAAGCGGCCTCCAGCCGAACGATAAACGCCACCATTTCGTGCGACCCTACACTAGTCGTATCGTAGCGCGATCATCGGATCGATTCGCGTAGCACGGCGCGCCGGAATGTGGATTGCCGCTGCGGCGACCAGCAGTAGGATCGCCGGAACGCTCAGAAACGTGACCGGATCGCTGGCTGTGACCTGGTACAACAGACTCGCCAACCATTGGGTTGCGGCGAGGGCCGCGGGCAAACCGATGGCCACGCCCGCTACCACGGGGCCAAGCGCCTGGCGGAGCAACATGCGCTGCACGTTCGCGGCCTCGGCGCCCAAGGCCATGCGGATACCGATTTCGGCGGTCCGTTGGCTGACTGCATACGAAACCACGCCGTAGATCCCGATGGCCGAGAGCAGGAGCGCGAATGCCGCGAGGAGCGCCAATAGCAGCATCACCAGGCGGCGCTGGGCCAGCGAATTGGCAAGCAGTTGTTCCATGGTGGCGATCCGGTACACGGGCAGGTTGCGGTCGAGATCGCGGACGCGCGCATGGATTCCCGGCACGGATTGGAGCGGATCGAGCTTGGTCCGCACGGCCAGTTGCATAAAGGGCGATGGAATCTGGAGAGCTGGGAAGTAGCGGATAGGCTGCGGTGCCAACGCGAGACTTCGATTTTTCACCGCTCCCACGATGCCGACGATCTGAAAAGCGCCCTCGTCTCGAGTCCGGTATGTGATGTAGTGGCCGATGGCATCGCCTTTGGGGAAGAAGGTGCGGGCGAAAGTCTCGTCCACCAATGCGACCTTCGGAGCATTGGCGGAATCCTGCTCGTTGAACAACCGGCCCTGCTTAAGCGGAATCTGCAAGGTTTGGAAATAGGTTGGGCTCACCAGACATCTTCTAGTGTCTGGAACCGGTTCGGACGCGGGCCATGGATGGCCGACTATGCTGAATGACCCGCCACCGCCGTCAAGGCTGAAGGGCATCCCGGTGCCGAAGTCTGCGGAGAGCACGCCCGGCAGCGCGGCGATCCCAGCGCGCAGTTGCGAATAGAACGCCAGCACATCTGAAGGACGACTGTATTGCAGAACCGGCAGGCTGATCCGCGCGGTCAGCAGATGGTCTGTCTGGAAGCCGGGATTCACACTTACGATGTGCTGAAAACTCCGCAACAGCAGACCGGCGCCGGCGAGCAGCACAAGGGAGAGCGAGACTTCTGCAACCACGAGGACGCCGCGCAAACGGCTGGAGCGCCGTCCGCTACTCAAGCGCCCGGAGCCGACCTTCAGTGCCTCGTTAAGATCGACCTTCGAAGTGCTGAGGGCAGGCGCGAGACCGAAGATCACGCCGGTCAACAAGGAAAGTCCGCATGCGAAGGCGGCTACCAAACCGTTGATGGCCAGTTCCTGGCTGTGGAAGAAATCCGGTGGACCAAAGCGCACAAACAGGTCGAGCATCCAGGCGGCGAGCATGAGGCCCAGTGCCCCGGCAAGTACAGAGAGCAGCACGCTTTCCGTCAGCAATTGGGCGATAATCTGGCCGCGTCCGGCGCCGAGCGCGGCACGGATGCCGATTTCCTTCTGGCGGGATGTGGCACGCGCCAGTAGCAGATTCGCGATATTGGCGCAGGCGATCAGCAGCACGATGCCCACAGCGGCCAGCAGTATTTTCAGCGGCGTTCCCATCTCTCCCGCTACCGCCTCGGCGAGCGGATCGAGATCGATGCTCCAGCCCTTCGGGTACCAATCGGGAAGATTGTGAGTCATCTGTGCGGCGACGACCTTCATTTCGGCGCGGCCCTGCTGCAAGGAGACGCCAGGCCGGAGCCGAGCGAGGACCATGACGCGCTGATGGCCGCGAGCGCCGGGTTCGAGATCCTCAGGACCGAAACTCAACGGCACATAGAGCTGCGACTTTTCCAAAAACTCCAAGAACGGTTCGACCACTCCGATGACGGTGTAACTCTGGCCATCGAGTTGGACCTGCTTACCGGCGATGTTCGGGTCCGCGCCAAATCGAGTTTTCCAGAGATCGGTTCCCAGCACGACAACGTGGTTGTGTCCGGCTCGCTCCTCACCCGCCGTGAACAATCGGCCCAGGACAGGCTGCACGCCGAGCATCGGAAACATGCTCGCCGTAGCCTGCAGGCCGTACACGCGCACCGGCTCCTGATCGCCGGTCAGGTTCACGCTATTGATGTCGTATGTGGCCATGGCGGAGAACGACTGACTCAATCTCTGGTAATCGAGGAAATCGAGCGGTGAGGCATCCGACTTCGCCAACTCGAACATGGGCATGTTCTTGGTCACGATGACGAGCTGATCGGGGTTTTTGAAATGCAGCGGATGCAGGAGAACGGCATCGACGGCCGAAAAGATGGCCGTAGTGGCGGCAATGCCCAAGCCGAGCGTGCCGATGGCCACGAGCGCGAAAAGAGGATTGCGGGCTAACAATCTAACCGTGAAGCGCAGGTGCTGCAAGGGATTCGTCATAAAGGCTTGAGGGATTAATGGCAAATTCGTGTCCATGATGAGCGGCTCAAAGCAAAGTGCTTAGGAGCGGCCGGCTGCACGAGTCTGTTCGCTTCTGGGTAGGGGCGTCCGTAACCGGACAGGCCCCAGTTATTTCCACACCACCAGAGCGCGGTGGATTAAGGTTCTGGCGTTTCGACATAAAAAATCCATCGATAGCCATTGCTAAGCGTCACGATGGGATAAACTTACAAGTTCGCCAAGCGGATGCTGAACAACAGTGCATTTTGTTACGAAAGCGTTTCTGGACGCGTGATTCCTGCATTCGAGATTCATTATTCACAGGTTTTTCAACAGGGCCGTTGAAATCCGGGAGGGATCGAACGGGTGAAGCTCACATACGTCGATTGGATGGTAGTCGCCGCATACTTTCTGTTGAATCTGGGCATCGGCTTTTACTATAAGGCACGGGCGGGAAAGAACATCGGTGAGTTCTTTCTTTCCGGCCGCAATGTGCCGTGGTGGCTGGCGGGCACGTCGATGGTCGCTACCACGTTTGCCGCCGATACGCCATTGGTGGTCACGGGACTGGTCGCGCGCAACGGCATTGCCGGCAACTGGTTGTGGTGGAACTTTGTTGCCAGCGGCATGATGACGGTGTTTCTGTTTGCGCGGCTGTGGCGGCGATCCGGCGTGATGACCGATGTGGAGTTCGCCGAGATTCGCTATTCGGGTGGACCGGCGGCATTCCTGCGAGGGTTTCGCGCCCTCTATTTGGGGGTGCCGATCAACTGCATCATCCTCAGCTGGGTGAACCTGGCCATGGTCAAGATTCTGACGTTGACGCTGGGCGTGACCAAGGCGCAGGCGCTGTGGATCGTGCTCGGCATCATCGCGCTTACATCATTCATTTCCGCGCTGGCTGGGCTATGGGGCGTGCTGGTGACCGATCTGTTCCAGTTCGTTCTCAAGATGACCATGATCATTATTCTGGCCTTTGCCGCAGTGCGCGCCGTTGGCGGCATTGACCTGATGAAGGTGAAGCTCTCCCACATCCATCGCGCCGGCTCGGCGCTGAGCTTTGTGCCGGACCTGAACTCCGCCTGGATGCCCATGATCACTTTTCTGGTTTACATTTCCGTGAATTGGTGGGCCGTCTGGTACCCCGGCTCGGAGCCGGGAGGCGGGGGTTTTGTCGCGCAGCGTATGTTCTGCGCGAAAGACGAGAAGAATTCGCTGCTGGCGACGCTGTGGTTCAACATCGCACATTATGGCCTGCGTCCCTGGCCGTGGATTCTGGTGGGTTTGGCCTCGATCATCTTGTACCCGGACCTTAAAGACAAAGAATCCGGATACGTATTGGTGATGGTGAACTACCTGCCGGCGGCGCTGCGGGGGCTGATGCTGGCTGGTTTTGCGGCGGCGTTCATGTCCACGATTGGGACGAATCTCAACTGGGGGGCCAGTTACCTTGTTAACGACTTCTACCGCCGGTTCTTGAATAAGGGAGCGACGGAAGGGCATTATGTGGCGATGTCGCAGGTGGCGACGGTGTTTCTCACCCTGGTTTCCGCAGTCGTCACCTATTATATGGACTCGATTGCCGGCGCTTGGAAGCTTCTGATCGTGACGGGTGCGGGAACTGGAACTGTTCTCATTTTGCGCTGGTACTGGTGGCGAATCAATGCGTGGAGCGAGGTATCGGCGATGGCGGCGGCTTTTGCGGCGTCATTGACTTTGCAACTGGGATTCGGCCTGTCGAGCGATGATCCAATCGGTTTCGCTTACATTATGCTTTACACGGTTGGGTTCACGACCGTCGTCTGGCTGGTGGTCACGTTCATGACTGCGCCCGAGCCGATGGACAAGCTGCTGTCGTTCTACCGGAAAGTCCACCCCTGGACGCTTGGCTGGGCGCCGGTGGCGAAGCTTGCGCCGGAAATTCCGCCCACCCGGGATTTCGCCCACAATCTGCTGGATTGGATCAGCGGCTGCGTGATGATTTACGGCTTGTTGTTTGGAATCGGCAAAATTGTGCTCGAGGACTACAGCAGCGGATTCATTTTCCTTACAGTGGGGTTGGCGGCGGGCGCCGTGATTTATTGGGATCTTTCGCGGCGCGGCTGGAAGTCGATCACGGACTAGCGCTACACTGGCAGTGATGGTGGGTCGTGGTGCGCTTCTGTCCATCGCGCTGGTTTTTTGCGGCATCGGTTTTGCGCAGGACGTCGAAAAGCTGGCGCCCTACTATCCGACGCCCCTGACAATCGTCGAGAAGATGCTGGATCTGGGCGAGCTGAAGGCCGGGGAGAAGATGTTCGACCTGGGCTCGGGCGACGGCCGCATTGTCATCATGGCGGCGCAGAAGTACAAGGCCGACGCCACGGGCGTCGAGATGGCGGACGATCTCTACCGCCAGAGCATGCAGAAGATCCGCACGCTGGGCCTGGAAAAGACCGCGCGCATCATTCACGGCGATATTTTCAAGCAGGACTACAGCTCAGCGGACGTGATCACCGTGTATCTGCTGCCGGTTTCCAATAACAAGTTGCGTCCACTGCTGGAGAAGCAGCTCAAAAAAGGCACGCGCATCGTTTCCCACGACTTCCCCTTCCATGATTGGACGCCCGTGAAGGAAATCAACATCGAAGACGACGGCGAGGGCCGCAGCCACACGCTGTATCTGTACCAGAGATAACCAGTACCTAAACCACTCCCTCTGGTACCGGCTCAGCTAACCGTTTTGGTGGTAGATCGTCTACTAACGTGGTAGACTACCTACCATCAAATATGGCCAAAGAACCCAACCGCGTTGAGCTGCTGCAAGGCACCCTGGACATGCTGATTCTGCGAACCCTGCTATTTGCGCCGATGCATGGGCACGGCATCGCCAAGCATATCCAGAGGACTTCGGATGAAGCGCTGCAAGTGGAGCATGGGTCGCTTTACCCCGCGCTGCACCGGCTGGAACGGCAGGGCTGGATCGCGTCCAAATGGGAGACAACCGACAGCGGCCGCGAGATGAAGTTCTACCGGCTGACCGCGGCGGGACGGAAGCAGCTCAGCATCGAGGAATCCAAATGGAAGCAACTTGCACGGGCCATCGCGCGGGTGATGCGGCCGACGTAAGAGAGGACGTATGTGGGGGCGGAAGCAGCGCGAGTAGGATTTGGAGCGGGAAATCCGCTCTCACATGGAACTGGAAGAGGAGGAGCAGCGTATTGCCGGAATGAGGCCGGACGACGCGCCGTACGCGGCTCGGCGGGCTTTCGGCCACGTGGCTCTCATAAAGGAGGCAACGAGGGAAATGTGGGGATGGGCATCGCTCGAACGCTTGAGCCAGGATTTGCGCTATGCGATTCGCATGATGAAGGGAAGCCCAGGATTCACGCTGGTGGCTGTGCTTTCGCTCGCGCTCGGGATCGGCGGCAATACGGCGATCTTCAGCCTCATGAACGCCGTCATGCTGCGATCTCTGCCCGTCCACGAGCCGGACCGGCTGATGCTGTTCGGCGAGGGGCATTGGGGCGGAATAACAGACGACTTGCCCAATCGTAGCTGGCAGCTCTTTGCTTACCCGTTTTATCGTGAGGTCCAGAAAGAGAATAAGGTTTTCTCCGGCGTGACGGCGATGATGAGCCTGCACAACGACGTGCGGGGGGCGGTGGAGGGAGCCAAAACGTCGGAGCCTATCCGCACCAGCCTGGTTTCCGGCACGTATTTCTCGGTGCTCGGTGTCAATGCCGCGACCGGACGTACGTTTAGCGACGCCGAAGACCAGACGCCGGGCGCGGATCCGGTTGCGGTGATGAGTTACTCGTGGTGGCAAAAGCGGTTTGGGCGTGACCGGTCGGTAGTTGGGAAGACGCTGACGATCGGTGCCACGGTTTACAAAATCATTGGCGTGGCGGCGCCGGAGTTCTTCGGCACCTCGGTTGGCGAATCACCGGATTTGTGGATCCCGCTGGCCATGAACGCACAATTGCCGCCCGCGTGGGGTGGCGAGAAGGCGCGCACGGACCCGTCGTTTCAGTGCCTGTACATTCTGGCGCGGCTCAAACCCGGCATAACCGTCGCGCAGGCGAACGCGCAACTGAACGTCATTTTCAAGCAGAGCCTGCATGGGCGTGTTGGATCGAATCCCAGCCAGAAGGATCTGAGCGACATTCAGCGCGCCTCCATCGAACTGACGCCGGCAGGCCGTGGCCTTTCGCGGGTTCGGGATCGATTCTCGATGTCGCTCCGATTACTCATGGGTGCGGTGGGTTTGGTGCTGCTGATCGCCTGCGCCAATATCGCCAATCTTTTGCTGGCGCGGGCCGCCAACCGCCAAAGGGAGATCGCGGTGCGGCTCTCGATCGGTGCCAGCCGTTTGCGGCTCATTCGGCAAATGCTCACCGAGAGCGTTTTGCTCAGCGTCCTGGGCGGCGTCGTAGGCGTTGCGCTCGCGGGATGGGCCAGCAAAATTCTGCTGTGGATGGTCTCAAACGGCGCTGACACGTTGCCCCTGCATATGGCGCCGGATGCGCGGGTGCTCATGTTTACCACGCTGCTCACGGTGGCAACGGGCATTCTGTTTGGCTTGGCGCCAGCCCTCCGGGCTACGCGAATCGAGTTGAGTTCTTCGTTAAAGGAAGGGCGCGGCAGCGTATCCGCCCGAACCGGAAATCTGCTAGCCAGGGCGCTAATCGTTTCGCAGGTTGCTCTCTCTGTGGTACTCCTTATCGGCGCGGGCTTGTTCGTTCGCAGCCTGGCCAACCTGCGGAACATTGATGCGGGCTTTAACGCGCAGAATGTCCTGGTACTGGGAGTGGATACGCCTTCGCTAGGCTACAAAGACGATGATCCCCGCCAGATCGGCGTTTATCGCCAGGTAGAGCAGCGCGTCAGCCAGATACCGGGCATTCGTTCGGCCAGCTTTTCCTTGATGACATTCGATCCGGGTGCGTGGACCATGCCGGCTTGCGTCCAAGGAAGCACCACCCCCCATGAGCGGGAAGTCCACGGCAACGTCATCGGACCCGATTTCTTTGCCGCCATGGGTTTGCCGGTAATTCTGGGACGCGGGTTCAGGCTCAGCGACACGGCAACGTCGCCGAAAGTCGCGATCATCAATGAGACTATGGCGCGCGAATATTTCCCCGGCGGGTCCCCCATTGGCCATCGATACGGCTTCTCACCCGACCACAGTGGCGACTTCGAAGTAGTCGGAGTCGTCAAGGACGCCAAATACGAGAGCCTGCGCGAGAAACCGACGCCTATGGCGTTTTATTCCTATACGCAGCGCGTTGGGTTTCTCGGCCAGTTTACGGTTCGCTACTCCGGGGATTTGCGCGGAATTGTCCCGGAGATTCGGCGTGCGTTTGCCGAAGTCAACAGCAATCTCCCGATCACAGAGGTGAGAACCCTGGCCGCGCACGTGGACGACACGCTGACTGGCGACAAGCTGCTCGCCCGTTTGTCGAGTTTCTTCGGACTACTGGCGCTGTTGCTGGCCTCGATCGGAATATACGGCGTATTGTCGTACGCTGTCGCGCGGCGCACCAACGAAGTAGGGCTGCGCATGGCGTTGGGCGCGCCGCGATCGAGCGTCGTCTGGATGGTTATGCGCGATGTGCTGGGGCTCATGGCCATCGGCTTGCTGATCGGAGTGCCGGCGGCGCTGGCAGGCGAGCGATGGATTTCCAGTCTGCTCTACGGCCTCGGCAAAATGGATGCCGTTTCCATCGCCGCGGCTGTTGGAGTTCTTATCGTCGTGGCGGGCATCGCGGCTTATCTGCCCGCGCGACGGGCGTCGCTGGTAGATCCGACTACGGCCTTGCGTTACGAGTAGAAGATCGTGTTTTGGAAACGGCGGCAGCAACGCGAGCAGGATCTGGAGCGCGAAATCCGCGGGCATCTGGAGCTTGAGGAGGAAGAACTGCGGAGTGGCGGCGCGAGCCGGGACGAGGCGCCGTATGCGGCGCGCAGGGCTTTCGGGAACGTGAATCTCATCAAAGAGGTGACAAGAGAAATGTGGGGGTGGATGTCGCTCGAACGATTTGCGCAGGACCTGCGCTATGCCCTGCGGATGTTGCGGAAGAGCCCTGGATTTACGGCTGTCGCAGTGCTCTCGCTCGCGCTGGGGATCGG
>Ga0116219_10000492_pt1 | contig 40777 bp, 34 predicted proteins | sample Sb_taG_4_FD_91019 | JGI IMG/M metagenome (GOLD analysis project Ga0116219, IMG submission 91019) | Peat soil microbial communities from Weissenstadt, Germany - Sb_50d_6_BS metaG | ecosystem: Environmental > Terrestrial > Soil > Wetlands > Peat | place: Germany: Weissenstadt | collected 2010-09-21 | reverse complement strand
TACGCCTTTGTTGGAACTGGACGTGTCAACGACTTTGAGAAAACTGGCGGCATAGTTTCGTGTAGGTCTTCTTCCGTCGTCGGTCCAGATTTAGCATTGGCAGCGGCAGGATCGTTTCCGGGATAGGGGCCGAACCGGACCTTGAGTCTCAGTTAGGTCTGAACTTTCCTGGAAGGCTGTGCCAGAACCCACACCTTTTGACACGGAGAATCATGCAGAAAAACGCGTAGCGCAGACTACATGAGGGCTGAACTCCTAAAGCCACCAGATAGGGGTCGACATCGGTTGAAGGCCGAGCCGAAATGGAGTAACTGGCAGGATCGAAATCCAGCGGCATTGCCACTCGGTCCCTGTCAACAAGCGTTCATCAAGCTTAAGTAATCTTCGTCGAGCCCTCCGTGGCGCCGTCGGCATAACTTGTAGCCTGTTGGCTCGAATCCAGCGAGTTACCCGAGAGAGAGATGGCGGATGAACCCGCGCCACTAACTTGCGCGAACACCCGGCTGCCCGCAGGCGACCGCATTCCGGTCAGGAATGCCCGGCGAGTATTTCTCAGGTCGATCAAAGGCGCCCCCCCGACCGGTGCGGACAGATCCAGGCTGTCGAGAATCACATCATCCGCATCGTCGCAGACGATCGCTGGCCGCTCATCCGGCTGATCTGTGAGGCATTGAACATTGCGCAGGCGCACTCGATCCGCGTGACGGACGAAAAAGCCGAACGAGGGAAGGCGGCCCATCATGCGCGCCTCGGGGTACTTATCGGCCTCCTCGGGAATATCGCGATTCATCCATGCGGCTTGACCCTGCTCGACGGTACGAATGCGGGAGTTACATACTGTAATGTCGGTTGGGCGAAGTCCGGGCACGCCGGTAATGGAGCTGGAAACAATTGCGCCGGCCGCGTCGACTCCCTCGATCAGAACATTGCGCAGGAATGTACCATCCTTCTTGTTCCGGTCGCCTAGCCTTACAAAGATCGGCGCACGCACATTTTGCATGCGGATGTTCGATACCATCACGCCGTCGATGTTGCCTCCGTCAACCATTTCTATGCAGATGCCGCCGCTGGAACGAGTGTACAGTGGACTGCCTGCATCTGCGTAAAGAACCGAGTTGCTAAATACGATGTTCTCAAAAGCGCCATGGGACGCGGTGCCCAGCTTGAAGGAATTGCACGAAGTAGTAATAACGCAGTTCGTAATCGTAATGTTCTTTGTGGGGAGCAGATCGCCGTAGGGGTTCTCGCTCTTCAGGCAGATGGCGTCGTCGCCGGTGGCAATGTCGCAGTTAGATACGAAGACATTGCGCGAGGCCGTAATGTCTATGCCGTCGGTATTAACGCCGTAGTTGGGATTGCGAATGCGGATGCCGTCGATCACGACCGTTTCGCAGGCAATCGGACGCAGGGTCCAGCCCGCAGAATTCTTCAACGTCACACCGCTTATGCGGACGTTGCGACACTGCGCAAACTCGACCATCGGCGACGGCCGGTTATTGTGGTCCTTGAGCTGGTAGTGGCCGGTCGCCCCCTCCTTCCAGGCATCTTCCGGAGGAACCGGACGGCGGTTGGGCCGCGGTTCCCAATACGCCTCGCCCTGACCGTCGATGGTGCCAAGGCCGCATAGAGCCACGTCCTCGGCATTCTGCGCGAAGATCACGTGATGACCATTGGCGTCGGCATCCCGCGACGGGCCCGGGTGAAATACGTAGTCATCGATCGACTTGCTGCCAAGCAGTACGCAGCCTGCCTCAAGGTAGAGCGTTACCCGGCTCTTCAACTCGATTCCACCGATGAGAAAGGTTCCCGGCGGCGCATATACCAGTCCTCCGCCCGCCTGGAACACGTCGTCAATGGCGCGCTGGATGGCCTGCGTGTTGATGGTCTTGCCATCCGGTTTTGCGCCGTAATCCAGAACGCTTTTCGCTGCCATGATGGGGGCGGCCGATCCCACGCCTGTGGCGGACACAGCCATTGCCAGCGATGAAGCCGATAGAAAGTCTCTTCTTAGCATGAAGTATTCCTATTCCTTCCGAGAATTCCGGCATCCTGAGGCTTGATGTATTTGTGAAGCGATGAAAGCTGCGACGGCCCGTAAAAAACTCCGGAAGCGCGCCGCCATGAATCCTTGTGGCGTGCTGCCGGAGTTGTGGAGAATCTAGTAGCTCAGCCGCAGCGTGAGTTGCATCACGCGCGGGCCGAGGCCACCGCCATTGGGGCTCAACTGCCAGTACGGGGATTGCAAGCTCTCTGTGCCGTCGGTGGTGTTGGGATTTAGATAGCCTTGATCGTTGAGCACATTGAACACGTCCCAGTTGAATCGCAGATTCACTCTCTCTGTAATCGGAAAGACCTTGAAGAGAGATGCGGCTGCAATATAGTTCATCGGGCCGTTGAGAACGGTCTTCGAAAAAGGATTCGTACTGGGTCCGGGACTGTAGGCGGTTGAGGTCGTCTTTCCGCCGTTCAGGTTGACAGTCACATTGTTATTTCCGTAGTTGGAACCCAGGGGGTCGTTGTTGATTGGGGTCTGATAGGGCACATAGTTGCTGGGAAGCCCGCTGATGCAATTCTTTGTGCAACCAGTATTCGCGTTCACCGTCGGAGCAATGTAGCCATTGAACCATAGGAACGATTGGCGGCAGACGCCGCTGCGGCAATCGGTGATCGGCGCTCCGTGCTTATAGACGTGAATGGGATTCGTCGGTCCCCAGTTGCCGCTTCCGACGGTAAAGTCCTGCGAAATCACCTGCCCGCTGCCGGCAAGCTGGAATCCGCCGACCACTTGGTTCATGAGGCGGTTGGAGTTTCCAAGGAATCTCTTTCCACGCCCGAAGGGCAGATCGTAAATACCGTTGAACTGGATGTGGTGCTTGGGAATCCCGGTGTCGACCATGTAGTTCTCGTAGCGATTCAGTGCTCGAGTCATCGCGTAGGGAGCAATGTTTGCGGGTTGACCCGGTCCGAATCCCGGAGCGAAGTTGGCGTAGGGATAGAGCTTGCCGTCCCGGGACCAATTGCCTCCGATTCGGAACGGCTTGGACCATACATAGTTGATCTGGTAGGCGAACCCGCCGTGAAACAACCGCTGATATGACGCCTGCAGCGCGTTGTCGTTCGACCAGCCGCTGGTCTGATCGAGGGCTTGGCTGCCACCGTACAGCGTCTGGTCGTACGGCCCCGTGGCTGTGTTGGAGTACGTGCCGCCCGGAGGGGTGGTGCCGGTGACCGTGTCCCACACATAGTTGGAAGGATGGTTGTTGTAGTAGTAGTACTGGTCCAGGTTGGTCGCGTGCGTCCAAACCCAGCTCACCCTGAGCGCGGAGTTCCATTTAAGCGTCTGCTCGAGCGTGGCGTTCACTTCGGTTACGAAGTTCGGAGCATAGTCCGGGTTCATCGTCACCTCGGTCACGCCCGGGGGAATGGAAGTGACCGTATTGCTGCTCACGACATTGGTGCTGTTTACGCCGGCGATCACCGGGTTCGATGCGCGGATCAGATAGTTATTCAGGCCGTCGGGCGCCTGGGAGCCTGTGTTGTAGTTCTGCGAGTAGCTGGTGGCAAATGGTGCGTTGGCTGACGGAAGCCTGAGAGAGTTGCGTACGGGAACCGGGGAGATGTAACGTCCATACGCTCCCCTCAGCACTGTGCCGGATCTTCCGCCGAAGAGCGCGTAGGCCGCGCCGACGCGAGGGCCAAACGTGAAGTTATTGTTTCTGAGCATGGTGCTGGGGATGCCGGCCTCTTGCGGTGTCTCAAAAACCATGCCAAGGTTGGTAAGGTTGTTCACGATCGTCTGCGTTGTGTAGCCATTCGAGATGTACCACGAGAGAGGCTGCGCCAAGACCATTTTCTTGTTCTTCAGGTCGAAGGCCTCCATCAGATTGTTGCTGGTGTAAGCTGCCGGATGCGCCTCGTAACGCAGGCCGAGGTTCAAGGTCAGGTTCCGGGTCAGATGGTAGTTGTCCTGGAAGTATGCATCGAACTCCATGTCGCGGTAGTGCTGGTATGCCGGATTGAGTTGCACCGAGTAGTTGTTGGCTGCTCCCAGGTAGAAGTCGCCTTCTCCGTAACCTGTATTCGCGTTAGCGCCCCAGTTCGTGGTGGTCTTCGGATCATAGAGGCCCGTCGCCAAACTGCTGAAACCGATCTGGTCTGAGTTTCGGTCGGGCAGATAGCCGAACCGCTCGTGCCGGTAGCGTCCGCCGAAGTGAAGTTCGTGCCGGCCCATTGTCCTGGTCAGATTTTCGTCGATGGTCGAGAGAATCTGCACGCCTTTGTAATTCCACTGCGTGCCGGTCAACGTGAGAATGTTTCCCGAAACCTGCGGGAACCCGGTCTCGCCGAAATTATTCGGCGTTCCGAACTTTTGCTCGTAATTGATACTTGGGTCGCCGGTTGCGACGTCGTACTGGCCGAACCACTCCTGGCTCACGACCGTCTCGGAGAAAAAGTTCGGAGAGAAGATGTGTGTGAACCCGAGAGCCCCGGTGAAGGTGTCGACCAGCCATTGCGTGCCGCCGCTGGCGCCTGCAGGGATGCCGTCTGCCGCCACGGTCAACGGCGCATTCGGGATATTGCGCAGCGCTACCCAATCCATGAGATCGTCGCCATAGCGCAAGAACGCATGGTTCTTTTCATTGAAGTTGTGATCGAGACGGAAGGCCACGGTGGGCACGGTGAAGTTGTTGAGGTTGTGCAACTGGAAGTTGGAAGTCACGAGCGGGTTGTCAGCCGTCGTCGGTGCGGGAAGAATATCGTAGATGATCTTGGAGAACGGCGACAGGCGGGCGGGATTGATGGTATTTGCCACGCCGTTGTAAGCAAACTGCGTACGGCAATATGCGTTAGGGACCCCATTTGGAGTTGAGCCGGTGACATCGGTTCCCGCGCAGTTCGCAGCGCCTGAGTTGTACGTCGTCAAGGGGTCATAGAGTTGCTGCAATACGCCAGAGCCATTCTTCAGGCCGCTGAAAACGCCGCCTTTCATGGCCTGTGTGGGAACAGACACCAGCAATGGAGTCCAGCTCCTGAGGGAATACCTTTCGTACGATCCGAACCAGAAGGACTTGTCTTTGCCGTGATAAATGTGCGGCAGTACGATGGGTCCGCCGGCGGAAAAACCAAATTCGTTGCGCACCAGCGGAGGATCGGCGTCGGCTGTTGGCGTGGTGACAAACCCTCTCCCCTTGGCCAGTCCGAATCCGGCGTTGCGCGCCGTTTCGAACAGTGTGCCGTGGATGCTATTCGTCCCCGACTTAGTGGTGATGATGCCGGTGGCCGGACTGGCAAACTCCGCGGTGCTGTTCGAGATGTCCATCTTCATTTCCTGCACCGAATCGGGATCGGGCAACTGGCCCTGGGGCGAATTCCGCTCGCCGCCGAAGTTGCGGTTGGTCAGGGTTGCTCCGTCCTGAACATATTCCATACCCTGATCTTCCAAGCCGTTGGCGCGCGCACCAGGGTTGCTTCCGTCGGCTTCCAGGCCGGGCGTGGTTTCCTGGGCCAACGTCAACAACAGGCGCTGATCCAGGGGAAGCTGGTTGATTCTGGCGTTTTCGAGAGTCGCCCCGATTGTACCGTTGTCGGTCGTTGTAAGCTGAATGGCGTTCGCGGAAACCTCGACCTGTTGCGTGACGGCGCCCGCGGTTAACGAGGCGTTGATCACCGCGTTCTGGTCAACGAGCAGCTCGATCGTTTGTATGTAGGTCTTCATTCCGGGCGCGGTGATCGTAACCGCATATGTCCCGGTGAACAGGCCTGGCACCTGGTAGAACCCGACGCTATTCGATTTTGTGTCGGCTGCAACGGAAGTAGCCTGATTGACCGCGTGGACAGAGGCGCCGGGAATGACGGCGCCGGTGGAATCGGTGATCGTGCCCTGAATCGAGCCTGCACCGCTTTGAGCAAGAACGCTTGAGCAGCTGATCGCCAAACCAATTGCGGCGGCGATAGCGAGAATGGGCATATTCCAATTGCGGAGCGTGTGCGTCAGAAAACTGGCTAAGTTCTTCATCTGATTGCGGCCTCCTTGAAACGATGGTTGTATTGCGTGTTGCTAGCTGAACAAGATCGAGCTTGGTCGTCCGTTATGCGCTGTTAAAGTCTCCGGGTGGCGGCAATCTGTGCTGACCCGGTCGGTCGCGGCTCAAAAACCGTGGCGCGGAGGGATGAAACCGATTTCACGAGATCTGGATGCCTGCCCGCTTTTTTGCCAGCCCATTTCTTGAACTTCCTATCGCGAAGCAATGGTCCTAAATCACCCCCAAACCGGATCGCCGTCTCTGTTGGGTCGCATCACCAATTGCCATGCTCTGTTCGAATGTGCGAGAATTTTGGGCACCATGGAGGTAACGCTGTGAGGGTATTGGAGGATTCGGAGAAGGTGGAAGTCTCCAAAACGTCTAATACAGTCTCCAGTTGGGCCGCCTATTTTAAAGGGTTTATTTCTTTTGGACATAGGGCCACTGTCACCGAAATGTCACATGCCCGTTCCGACGACTCAAGCGACCCCAATCGCGCGGATTGTCTCGGTCAAGTTGACCGACTGCTCAGGAGCCCGATGCTGCAAGGCTCCGAGGCCCTCTGCAAGTTGCTTCAGTACCTTGCGCACCATACTTTGAACTCGCCGGCGGACCATCTGAAGGAGTATCAAATCGGCACCGAAGTGCTTGGGCGTCCCGCCGACTTTGACCCACAGTCGGATTCGAGCGTCAGGATGCAGGTGGGGCGCCTGCGCACCAAGTTGATCGAGTATTACAACTCAGCCGGCGTCCGCGATTCCATTCTGGTCGACATACCGAAGGGCAGATATACGCTCTCGTTCGAACGGAGGATTTTCGCACCCCAGCAGGAAGCCATTCGCGATGTAGTTGTTCACCCTCCTGCGTCCGCTTCCGCCCAGCGCCGCTGGATGCTCGCCGGGTTGGCCGTGCTCGCCATCGCCTGCGCAGCCTTGTGGATCCAGAATCACTCCATGCAACAGTCGATGTCCGCAATGCAACGTTCGTTTTACCCCTGGCACTACGAACCTTCGGTCTCGGCATTTTGGTCCGATATCCTGGGTGCTCGTCCGGACACTGATGTCGTCATGGCCGATTCGTCCTTCTCGCTGGTCCAGATCATCAGCAAGAAGTCATTCTCGTTCCAGGATTATCTCAGCCGCAGCTACATCGGCCAGCTTCAGACTCAGCAAGATCTGAACCCCGACATGCGTTCTGCGCTGAACCTTATCGCCGCCAAGAACTTGGAAAGTTCGAGCGACTTCAGGTTGGCCCGGCGTATCCTGGCGCTCGACCCGCTCGGCCAGCATATCCATTTGTATTACGCGCGCGAATTCATGCCTACCCTTCTCAAACAGGACAATGTGATTCTGATTGGCAGTCCGATCGCCAATCCCTGGGATGAACTATTCGAGAGCCGGTTGACATTCAATGCGACCCTCAATAACGGCACCCCTACTTTTATAACCAACCGCGCACCTGCCGCCGGCGAACAGAGCAGCTACATTCCGACCGGCTCTGTGGGATATTGCACCGTGGCTTACCTGCCCAATCCTGATCACAATGGCAGTGTGCTGCTCCTTGAGGGCACAGGTTCTGAAGCCACAGAAGCGGCCGGCGACTTTCTCTTATCGGAAGACCAGTTATCCAACTTCCAGAGGATGCTCCACGTAACCAAGCTCCCGTATTTCGACGTACTGCTGAAAACATCGCAAGTGAAAGGCACTCCGCTCAGCACGACGCTTGTGGCCTACCGGACATATCCTAACTTGCACTGAAACTTCGCCCGGCAAGCATTTCAGAGCACTCCTCGTCACGGTGACATTGTTCGGTGTACCAGAAGCCACACCTTTTGACACGGCCGGATTGTGTCATTCCGGCCGTGTGTTTTGTGGGATTTACGAGGTGGGTGTTTCGGGGCTTTTTGTCACAGGGATAAGGTAGCGGTGGATCTCGTTGAGGATTTTGCTTTGGCGGTCGAGTTTTTCGCTCAGGTTTGATTCGCCGGGCTGGCCCTGCTGGAGTTGTTCACGAAGATCGTCATTGGCCTGTTCCAGATATTTTCTGATGCGGCCCTTGCCGCCGAGAGCTTCACCCAGCATGAAGCCGAAGGTAGTTCACTCAAACTGCGCGGCTTTATGGGCAATACCAATGTGCCATTCAGGTCTAGAAAAACCGCGCGTCGTCTCATCAGTAACAAGCCACGATTCGATTGTTCGCAGCCCAAACAGTAGGGATAGACAATCGTTACTCCGTTGTCTTTCAACGCTAGCAGTGCTCCTTAAGACAGACGACAGTGTGCTTAGGTAGAGCTTACCTTAATAGGGCGCGACACTCATTGACCCAGCTGCGGCCGGTTTGTCGTCCACTCGTCAGTTATATAGAAGTAAACACTTTCTGGTTCGGTACCAGCAACGCCGAAGGGACCGGGAGGGATTTTCGGTGAACATGGATGCTCGTTCCCAAGGAAATCCTGCCTGGAAACGTGCTTTGGGCTGTTGACGTCAGGCGACGATTGGCCGAGGCTCAGTAATGTTCACGGAATTCCGATGAGGAGACCGCCGCTCATACCGATGGATTGCTGGTGGCCGCCCCGTTCTCCAGCATTGGCTCGGTGACCAGATTCCAGGATACTGGCCGACTCCCAAGGAACAATCAACCTTCCTTTGCCGTAATGATTCGAAATCCAAGGTGTGCGGCCTGCCTGCGAAGGCGCATCTCGGCACGCTTGAACGCCTCCTCTTCGCATTTGTCGAACACGGATTCGTCATATGCCTCTCGGGTGCTGAGCAGGTGGTAGACGATTCGGGCAAGCTTGTGAGCTGTAGCTGTAATAGCTTGAGGTTTTCCGAGCTTGCGGCAGATCCTGCGGAAGAACTCTCCCATGTAGTCTTTGGCATGATGTAAAGAACGTGCCGCAAGACGGAGTGCGATGGCGACGCGGCTTCGGACTCGTCTGCTCTTTGTGAAGAGCACTTTTCCGCCGCTGATCTTCTTTTCCGGACACAGGCCGAGCCAAGAGGCGAATGCGGATGCATTACAGTTTCCCGCTCGCTTTCAAGCGTATGTCGAGGCTATCTAGAAACACTGCTTATTGGGGGTCGTTTTCCGGTGGGTTTCCCCATCGCTGCTTCGATTTTCGCTGCCTCGGAATCAAGAAAGAAAAGGGAGTCCGGCAACTCGGCCTTTTCATTCACTTCTGCCATGCGAGTTTGGACAAGCTCTAGGGCCGGAAACGTGTGACCCTTGGCCTTCCTAAAGCTGTTGCCGCAGCTGGCACGGAACCGCATGGGACAAAGGAGTCTCTGAAAACGTCGTCTGGTACGTGGTTCGGAATTGTCTGGAGTAAATAGCTAAGCGTTGTGCTACTATCGCAAGTAATTGCATTCGATCCAGAGCTTTACAACGATACGAGTTTGAACCAGTTGACCCTAAGGGCGCTGAGTCTCGGAGACCCCGCCAGGGTTGACAGATTAATCTCGTACTGGTTTTTTGAGGGTACTTTCCAATGCCTGAACAGAACTCAGCTCAACCGGAGGTCCAAGCTCCCAACTCTAAAGCTGACCCGATTTACGGCCGCCTCGAAGAGCAGATCGCCTGGTACGACCGCAAAAGCCGCTCTTCACAACGCATCTTCAAACGAATCAAAATCGTCGAAATACTCGCTGCCGCGGCAATCCCCTTTCTGGCCGGGCAAAACTACCCACACGACAAATTAGTTATCGGAGCGCTTGGCGTACTTATTACATTCCTGGAGGGCATGCTTCATCTCAACCAGTATCAGCAAAACTGGACCAATTACCGCTCCACCTGTGAAGCTCTAAAACACGAGAAATATGTCTACCTCGCCAAAGCCGGCCCATACGCGACGGCAGTAAACCCTCGTGCTCTGCTCGCCGAGCGCGTCGAATCAACCGTCTCACAGGAACACGCGCAGTGGGCATCGGTGCAGCAACAGTCGTCAAAAAACCAGGGGAACCTGACCCCACCTGTCGCCTCCTGACCATACGGGGCGAGAGGTAGTCCATGGGGGCATAAGCCCTGCAACAAACTCTGCGCCTGCGTCAGTTCCCGGACGGGCGACTATTGATCGGGCGAGTTGAGTATGTCCGAATAGGGATGGAAGAAGGCAAAGTGAAACTTCTGGCCAAGTTCAATCTGATTCTTCTCTTAGTCTTTGCGGCCGGCGGAGTGTTGATTTCTCAGCTAGCTCACTCCTATCTCATCGGCAGCGCAAAGGAAGAAGTACAGGCGCAGGAGCGGCTGATGATGACGAGCGCTCGGTCGGTGCGCGACTACACTGCAGACGAGGTTTCGCCTTTGCTCCAGCAGAACCCGCGCCACCACCTTAGATTCCTCCCCGAGACAATTCCTGCCTATGCGGCGACAACGACCTTCGCCAAGCTGCGCAAAGACTACCCCGACTACACATACAAAGAATCCGCGCTGAATCCTACCGATCCCGAGGATCGCGCTACGGGTTGGGAAGTCGAAATTATCGATTGGCTACGCGACCACCGCGATGAACCTGAAAAGACCGGCGAGCGACCTACAGCAATGGTCCCAGCGTTGTATCTTGCCACCCCCATCAAGGCAACCAAAGAGTGCCTCGAGTGCCACGGCACGCCCGCGGCGGCACCCAAGGCGCTGATTGCCGTGTATGGCTCGGCCAACGGTTTTGGGTGGAAGGAAAACGAGATTATCGGAGCACAGATTGTCTCTGTGCCGCTGTCAGTGCCCGTGGCCAATGCGGATCGCGCGTATCGTCGGCTGCTGTTTTTCCTTCTGTTGACGATGATTGCGGCGATTGTGGCGTTGGATGCAGCAGTTTACTGGTTAGTCATTCGTCCGCTGCGGATTGTCTCCGATACCGCCGACCGCATCAGTCGTGGCGAGAAAAATGTGCCTCCAGTCCAGATTCAAGGAAAAGACGAGATAGCAAATGTAGCGTCATCCTTCAACCGAATGCAGGTTAGTCTGGCCAAGGCACTCAAGATGTTTGAAGAGGAGTAAAGGCGGGACTTCTTGCGGCCATTGGCAAATGCAATTCAGCTAGTTCTGGCATGACCTCAAGAACTTCGCTCGGTCCAACTCGAATTCGATCTCTTGCGCTACCATCGCGCAGAGATCTTTTGCTGAAGTGCACCTTTTCGCTGCCCGCTTCACGACAACCTCCGCAATCGGTCCGATGAACACGGCCAATTCCTCCGCGACGCGTGCCATCGTTTGCGCGTCAATCGTTGAGGCAACTGCCGCGCCATTGGTCGCCTCACCTGAGACCTGTGCCGCCGGGCCTCCAGTTCTAGTCTCACCGGGCTCCTTCTGTCTATCTGCACCCTCCGCGTGAGACGGGTCGATAAACGGCTGAAGCGCCCGGACCAGCACCTGGACATCAGACTTCCACCTTGCATGGGTCAATTCGACGGCATTCCTGTAAGCAAGTTCCTTGAGGTCGTCGGGCAGTTGATCAACGCGCGGCATCTTGGCTCCGCGGACGAGCACAGGCACCACTGGTATATCGCGCCTGAGAGCCGAAGCCAGCTCGATTCGGACAAAATCGTTGGGGTCGCCCAGGCGGCGTCCTCCCGATGCATCCTTTGCCTCCAGCCACTCCAGGCCGATGATCGCCAGAAGAGCGCTGCAGTTCGCTACGCTCTGGTCGATAGCCTTTCTGAAGTCACGCCCCGGTTCAATCGCTGCCACGTCCATAAACACTGACTCATCGCCGAAGCGCGACGCCAGATCGTCGAAGAGGCGACCTGCCTCGCCTTCCGAATCGTTCCTTCGATAGTTGATGAAGATGGAGCGCAACGCAGACCTCCGGTATGTCTTGCCTGATCCTTCGGAGAAACAAAGCTCCTAGCCAAGAGACCGCTTAAATAGTCTAAAACGCAAAACCTGAGTGTACCCGCTTCGTTGCGTTTCAATCGCAGACCCCGACTCTTCCCGGTAAATCCGTTTGCACTTCTTGTTGCTGCCACAAAGTATGGGCCTGCAGATCAGGTGTAGGCATGCTTTTTCGTGGCGCAAACGCACAATTCCCCATAGATGCGCCAATTTGTCGCAGAAAAATGCGCCAATTGTGGTGTTCTCGTTGCGACTTTGCGGGCCCTACTGCTCAAATCCAACCGGATGGCTTATACTGCGGCGAATTGCTTGAGGAGATCGCGCATGCAAACGGCGACCCCATCCCCGGTGGACGAGCCGCTTTACAGCCTTGTCAGCGGGCCATCCCTGGCGACGATTCCGGACGTGATCGCGCGCATGCAGGCTATCGATGCACTCTTGCCGGTGACCGATGGCCTGAAGTGGTTCAACCGGCTTTACCTGATGGTGACGCAGCAGGTCGATCTGTGCCCACCCGGCGGCGCGTGGCAGAGCCCGGTTTGGCTCGACTATCTCGATGTTGTCTTTGCTGGCTTCTATTTCGGTGCTGTCGCCGGCTATCTGAGCCGAGGCTCTGTGCCCTCGGCATGGAACGCCCTATTTGAGGCCCGCTATAGCGCGGGCATTGATCGCATCCAGTTTGCGCTTGCGGGAATGAACGCTCACATCAACCACGACCTCGCGCTCGCGCTGCTGGCCACCGATGCCAGGTTGAATGTGATTCCAGTAGCGGGCAGCGCAGAGTCCGCCGATTACCAATCAGTGAATGCACTGCTGAAAACGGTGATGCCCTCGGCGCTGAACATGCTCGCTACGGATACGCTCGGCGTGCTTGCGGAAGATACGGGCAAGATCGGCCGGCTGCTCGCCTTCTGGGACATTTGCAGCGCGCGCAACCTTGCCTGGGACTTCGCCAACCACTTGCGCGATCTAACGGGGCTCACTCGCGATGCTGCGATCACAGCGCAAGACGCCACGACCGGCGCTCTGGGCCGCGCTATCCTTGCCGTCTGAATGCGCCATGCGTGAGATATCGCGTATTCCGCATTTGGGAACGATCACGACGATGGGTCTGCTCGGATTCCGGTTATGTGATCGGCTTCTGCTGAGTGATTTGCCATGAGTGAAGAACGTGACTTCGACCGGCAGGGAGCTGCAGTTCTCAGAATGCTCATCTATCCGGTTCAATTTGAGTCGGAGCCCGTATACGGAATCGATCGCGTTGTCGCCCAGGTGTTTGCGGAGCATTGGAGGATTTCCCGGCTCGCTGTCATTGTCGCGATTGACGCCGGCATGGCAAGCGACGCCAAGTGTCTCACGAAGCCCAACCGACCGGTCAACCATCCGCCATCTCTTCGAGTCCCCAATCCGCAACCCCACTGGAGTTGTCAGCAGAATCCGTCCATCGTCATCCACTGTGAGAATTCCACCGATGCTTTGCAGTGAAAAGGGAAGATTTGGTCTCTGGAATCTAGCCTCGCCGGCGAGCCATTCAAAGATGCCGCATTTCGCGCTCGCACCCTCGGAAGCTGCCCGAAACAGCGGGGTGTATTAATGGAAGAATTGAGCTTGAGAAGTTCTCAAGCGTCTTGTCGTGTGCGGCACGATCTCGCAGCATAGCTGCGGAACCCGGGAAAAAGTATCGTATGGTTACGAAAGTAGTTGGCGGAAGTAGACGTTCAGCAATCGGTTCTGCGAATCGTATTGCTTACGTGTTTCCGCAAGAACCTCCAACCTGTTTCCATAAGCTCCTTGCAGAATTGCAGGCGTCAGACCTGGAGTCTGATTCAACAACGGTTTCCCGTTGAGGTTGACGCAGAACTGGTTGTACGCTGAGAGGAAGTCTTCCCATCCAGGATTCGCAGTTGAGACCGGATCGATCGTCATCACTGTCCCGTCATAGGAGTAGGAGAGAAGTGCCTTCTGGTCCAGGGCGATGCGATAGCCGACATACAGAAGATTGGAACGGTATCCGTTCTGCGAGTAGTAATCGTTGCAGAATTTAAAGAAGCTTGTGACCGCGGCTGGAAACTGATCCTCGGGAAATGCAAAGAGACTGAAGGTGTATCGACTGTCGTTGGAGACTGGCGGATATCGGATGATCTGGTCCGGCGGCAGAGTATAGTCGCTTGAAACAATGGTTTCCAACTGCAGACGCCACCCCGCATTGAAAGCATCGATGATTCCATAACGGATAGACGGAATGGAAACGTTCTGTTCGATATCATGCCCGAACTTAGGTCCCGACGTGCCCCAGATGTGATTTCTCAATGCCCAGGCAGCGTAATTTGGGTCTCCAGTCGCGCCAGGATTGTATTTGCGAAACTCCACCGTGATCTTGTTCTCAAACGGAAACATGTAATACATGATCGAGTAATTCAGGGCTTTCAAGTCGGGTAGCGCAGAGATGAAGTCCTGTAGGCTGTAGGTCGTGTGGTGAACATGCATCGGAGTTAACGGACGAATGGAATATGTAACTTCGTAGATGATTCCAAATAGGCCGTAGCTGGACCTGATCTTCTGCATAAGATCTGGCTCCGTCTCTTCGGTGATCTCAAGGAGATCACCGCTTGGGAGCACCATTTTGACGCCTGTGATGTACGAGCCAACCTGTCCGTACTCGCCAGGGAAGGAGGCATCTTTTGTCCCCGCACACGCAGCGCTTCCGGCAGAGAGGCTGCCGATCTCAGTGTTCACATAAAACTGCATGTTCTTTGCTTGAAGCGCCTTTGCCATATCGATATGTACCGCATCCGCTTGAACGGTGAGACTGGTTGGGGTAATACTCAGAATCTGGTTCATTTTCATCTGGATCAAGGTGCCGCCATCCGCAACCCCGCAGGGAGCGGTCGAATGATTAGATCCGACAGCGCGGACCGGCGAAGGGTATTTCACCGGGTCCTTTAAGACCGCGACGATGTCGTCAACCGAGTTTGCCTCCACAATCACGCTGGGATGCGAGACGATATTGCCAAACCAGTTCGTTACTGTATTCGCTGCCATCTTTCCTCCATAGTGACTTGGCTCGCCTGAAAAGCCGCCGTTGCGGCGGCACGTCAGAGAAGCGCCCGAAACATCATGAGAGTTGACTGAGACTCTCCTGCACGCCCGGAGCGCCAACTATTGGTTCGCAAATGAATCATCGGACTCCGCTCCTGGGCGCGGCTTCCATGCCAGGCTGTAATAGCTGCCTCGATCCCTGGCCCACGGGTCAAAGGCGTTCACCACGTTCTGCAGCTCCTGATCCAACTCGGGGATGTTGCGCATCAGCACGCGCTTCATCGGCGATACAGGCTGTATATGACCGTTTGGGGCTCCCACTTCCATAACGGCCGGGCCAGGGCCGTTGTTGTTTACCCAGTCGATCCCGAGCTTTGTATAAAACTCCGGACGGAAGGACGATGTGAAGAACCGGTCGCTGAAAAGCCTGCGTGATGCATTGAGAATAAAGACGACGAACTGTGTTTCGGAGATGGCGAAACCATGCGGGTGCCGGAACTCTGCCAGGTAACCCACTGCGGTGTCGACATCCTCAACGTTATCGACAAGGGTTCCATCCGGGTGTCCGAGGCAGTCGTTGATCAGCGAACCATCCTCGTTAACCTGGGCGTCGGTAATGATCTTCGATGCATCGCAAACATGCTGGCCATAGACTTCCCGCAATGTCTGCACCGTCGCCTGCTGCTCTGCTTTTTCAGGTGAGCCGGAAGCGACACCTGGATCCATGAAATCGTCGAAGCTAGTCAGCTGGCGCAGTCCGTATTGCCGCCGGAACTCATTGAAGCGAGGCACACCGTGCTCCCGGTCGCGAATGATATCGAGCGCAACCACATCGATCTGCTGCGTCTTGCTGTCTAGCCTGCTCATCTTCAGGTTTTGGAGAAATAGAGGCGAATTATGCAGCGTGAGCAGTCCCAGCCTCTGCCGGCCTAGTGTCAGCCCCCAATTTGCCAGCCCCATGGAGTGCGTAAAATCGGTGGCCTTGCCCTGAAAGGTATCCACTACGGGGATTCGTTCGACAATCTTGTTCGGGTCGGCTTTCAGATCGCGATACTCCAGCAGGTCGGGAACGAGAGGATGCAGACGGTACACCGAGACAAATTCCTCAGGGAAGTTGAACGGCGAGCCGAAATGATTCACCCCGCCATTGGTGTATTTGGGATTCGTGATGTCGTAGCCTTGCACGTTGCTGCCAAGGCCGAAGATTCCCGGACCTGAAGCAAAGACGGAATACCACTCGGTCGCTTTTGCAGCGTCCTTCGACTTTCCGAAGTTGTTTACCACGATGTTGCTCAATGCTTTCGACAGCGATCCACCTCGGTCACCAACAAGACCATTCCAGTTCCCGTTCATTCCCAGGTACAGCGGCTCGTCGTAGAGCAGTTGTGGGGTCCATTCGGTAGTGTGGATCTTCGCAATTTCCGCGGCAACAACCAACCGCGCAATTTCAAACAGCTCGTCCGGGGTTACATCGCGATATCGAATCACCTGCTTCGGCTTGGCCGGATCGCGGAGGCCGCAATCCGCGTTGGGCGTCTGTGCGGTGACACGACGAAACTCGGCAACAAAGGAATTGTGCTCGCGAGCGAAGAGGTTATGCAGGAAACTTAGGCCAACTGTCCAATTGTCCGGAAAGCCGGCGGCCTCTTGTCCAGCCCATTCGGGATTGATAGGATCGCTCGGGGCGAATATCGGCAGATATCCGGGTCCAGTCTGTCCGTCCACAGGAACCAGCAGCAGCTTTGCTGGATCGGCTGGATCGCGCTTCACCCGCCGGCGGGACGTATCGTCAAATCCGTAAAGCTGCGAGGCATCCCACCAGGCGGTGTTGGTATTGGCCATTGTCTTCGGAGCGCGATCAAGATAGGTCTGCCCGCCCGAAGTAAACGTGCCCGGAGCTGAATCCTCCGCAACATACCCCCTGTCTATTTGATCGTCGGGACGGCAGCCCAGTTTTTCAATCTCCTCGGGAGTAAGCGGCTGCTCGATGTTATTCACCAGCTTTGTCGCGCAGCCCACGTTCATATATTCGGGTTGATTGTGTCCTTCTTCGAGGTGTGAGAACCAGTCGTGGGTCATGAACTGGATCCAGAACGCCGCGAGCACATTGAAGAAAGGCGCCTTCGCGTAATCGCAGTTGGCATCCTTGGAGTAGCCCGGCAAGCCGTATCCTTCCATGCATTTTTCAGGATTCGATTGGATTCGCGTGAGGAGCCGGCGGCTGATTACCTGAGGGTCGGGCTCCAGAAGCGACAACCGGTTTCCGTGGCGATTGCGAGTTAGTTCGTTCAGCCCAAGGTCGGGAAATGAAGTCTCGAACTCTACATTTCGCGCGAATAACATGCCGGTGGAACCCATGGCTGGATTCAGGATGTCATTGCAAATGCCTGTCAAAGTGCGCCAGCGTATAAGATCGCCCTTGCAGACTTGCGGCCCATCGCCGCCCACATCCTTGAACGACGGGTTTGTAGACTGCAGCCTCATTTGTGGCCAGACCTTGAGCGCGCTTCCGCTCACTCCATTTCGGCCCTGCACAAAGTCCGCATACGTACCGGAGTTTTCAAACAGATTAAACTTGATTAACTCGACCCGTTGCAATTCGAGATCGAGCAACGCGCCGGTAACGCCGCGTTGTGCGGGGAGCTTGGCAGAGATAAAGCCGGTTGGCAGCGAAGACATATCCCCCGTGCCCCAGTAGTTTGTCCAATCCACCCATGGAGTCGCGCGGAATTGAAGAGTCCGATCGCCACCCCGGCAAAGTGCAGTTGCTTCTGAAACCTTCCCCTGGAACCGCTGACCGCGCACGTTTGGAATCTTGATGTCTTTGAGTTGGTCGTTGACCATCTGGGCGCAAGCTAGCAATGCTTTTGCTTCCTCACCTTTATCCGTAGGCTCGGACGACGATGCTTGGTCTCGTGCGGGAGAAGTTTGCGCAGAAAGCATGCAGGTTGCGGCCAGCAGGAATGGGACTAAACGGAAAAGCCTCATAGATCCTCCGAACTTGATGCGGGCAGCGTCACGCCACCTTCACTTCGCAAAATTCAAGAGTGGAACGACTGCATTCTCAGCGAGAGCTGCGATGGAGATTGTGGGGCGCATTGAATTCATGTTGATTTTCCAAACTACGCGAAAGCCATCAGGCACGGCCAACAGGCGAGACTCAATCTTCGGAGTGGAATACCTGTGTCTCCCGATGATTCCTTTCCTGGCCGCTTTGACTTGGGAAGAGGCAGCGGCAGCGTCGAATAATCCAGGTCTGGCTTCAGGCACAGAACAGCACTCTCAAGGCCGAAGGCAAAAAACCGCGCAGCAGGAACTTACTTGTGCGGTTGCGCGTCGATTTCACGCAAGAACGAGGAAAGTATTCCCACGACTACTTCTAGCCGAGACGTGGGAGATACTGAAGAGCCGGGCGACGAACTATCCGGGGGAAGATCCGGCTGTCCAGTCCCATGTGATTCTGCTGCTAAAGAATCTGACAAGCAGGATAGAAATTGTCAAGAGATTTTTGCGAAGATAATGAGCGGCGACACGCGCTGCGACATGATTCCCCGGCCGTTTTGCTTCTCAGTCGGCGCAGGAACCTCGCTGGCAACCTAACGGGCCATTCAATCCGGGATGCTATTCGGAATGGCGTTCCCTTCCCTTTGCGTCTGCGGGGCGCAAGCCCGGCGCCATATGCCTTGAAGCAGTGCTGGAACCCATTGCTCTGCCGGACACCTGCTCCAGGTATCTCGCAGAAACGCTAACTTCGCGTCAGGCGCATTCGCATTAGCGGCCTGGAGACTAAGAATCAGGAGAGTTCCAGTCTCAAGGTCGCCTGTCGTCGAACTATCCGGCGCTGTCGGTTGCCTGAGAATATTGACGGGCGCGAAGAGACATCGGCTGCCTGCCGTCTCGGGGGACAGCGCAGCTCGGCTGGCCGGATCGCTGTAGAGCTGCCGCATGAGATTTACGCCGCTTACGATGTTGTGGAGTGCGAATCCGATGGCGTGCACCGCAGCCATATCGCCCCTAACCATGTCGGAGAGGAGGTGTTTTGCCTGATCGATCTGATCGGTCAGATCTAACCATACATTGAGAGCGGGATTCAAGCTATGCACTGCTCTATCGAGTAACAAGGCAGCATTCCAACTGGCCTTCGTCGCCTGGAAGTCCGGAGCAAACAAGCGTCCTACCACCTGCTGAACGGGAATGCCGCAGGAATCATCCGGCCCAACGCCGCGGACAAAGGCTGCGAGGCTCTCAAGTTCATCCGGGCCGCTCGCATAAGAGGGCGCCAAATCGTTCAAGCGATTCCAAAGCGCGCCCTGTGCTTCGGCACGGCCGGGTGCGCATTTAGCCGCAACGGTTGGAAGTGGTTTCCCGTCGACTTGAAGAATTCCCAGAACACGCTGGAGAATCTGTCCATTTGTAAGGATGGAGCGATCTTCGAAGGCTCGATCGAGGTTCGGGTCTTGAGCAGATGCCTCAATTTCTATTGCATCGTCGGACGTGACAATATCAACGAGCCCCGGAATGCGAGTCCTATTCATGTCCTCAATGTCCTCTCCCAAGAAGTATCTGAAAAAACGGACACTCCAGAACAGCGGAGACGGTTATCTGCTTCCATTGCTTCCACCGGACCTGACAAGCGGGAATAATCCGCCTAGAAAGCGTTTTCGTCGACGATCGTGACCAACTTATAACTATCTGCGAGCGCGCCATCACTAACGGTTAGAGATCCCGGCACATACGTTAGTGCGTACTTCAAGCGAACAGCGACGCCGTTCGATATCTCGGCATCGGGAGCGACCGGGCGCAAATGTTGCGGTCCGTCTGCTGGAGTCCACGACTCCCGAATTGCGTCGAGCGCATATTCCGCTGGAAGCGTTTCAAACTGCGCGGCGGTCGCCGGATCCATAGTCAACCCGAGAGCCAGCGCTTTGGACACCATCCATCCCATCGTGATGTCGCAAAGCCTGGTTCCCGCATCCACCCCTCCCGCTTGCGCTGTTCCGCCTCCCACATCGCCGTGGCAACCTGAACACCAGATTTGTTCAAGCGTCTGCCCAGGCGCCGGAGTTGAAGTCCACAGCGTCGCCGGAAACTGTGCCCGCTTTTCATCCAGTGCCAGGCATTGGTAAGCATTCTTGATGTCCGGATGCAGGCTCGTATCGAGAAACCCGAACTTGCTCTCGTCCACTCCACCGAAGATTGCCGGAATGCCCAGCGACCCCACTGTATCCCACACCCCGACCATTTGAATTGTCGCCGGTCCCAGCCCGCATGTTGTTAGCCTGGCAAGAATCGAGGCCCGATTCACCGGATCACGATAGGCTGCAAATGCCTGAGCCACGCAATCGTCGCTGAAACTGCCCGTCGGCATCCCGCAATTCGCGATCATTCCTGCGAGGCTCCGGACCGTATACGCTCCGCGACTGAACCCGATGAGAAATATCTCGTCGCCAGGCTCATACACATGGGCGATCTTGGTGTAGCCATCCTGGATCTTCTGAAGCAGCCCAGCACCGAATGCGCCCTGCAGCACGCGATTCAGTCCGGTGGCGTCCGCACCAACTCCGTCGTCGTAAAACGTCACCTGGTCGGAACTTACAGTCAATGCTTTGTAGAGTCGGTAGACGTTGGTCCCGTTCACCGGGGCCTGCCACGTCCCATCCGCACAAAACACAATTCGTTTCGACATTTGGCACCCTTCGTCTATGACGCTTTTCCGTCAGCATGCTATCACGGATTGCGTTCCTACATCCTCGATCAAACTTTTGTGTTGGGCTGTCAACTTTTGGATTGACAACCGCCACAACTCGGTGTTCGATTTGGTCATGCAAAGGAAGCAGTCGCCCCTTCACATTTGCGCGCCGGCCTTTGAAAGCTGGATTCCGCAATTATGTTCGGCCATTTTGTCGGGGGCGGTTACTCTGGCATTCAGCCTTCTCACCACAGGGTGCTTGTCCCCGCTGGAAAAGCATGCCACAGCCTTTTCACAAGCTACTGCAACCGTCATCGACGGCTCGGAGGATGCCTACAACGCCGCCATGCGGCTGCGCCTTCAGGAGCAGGCTTCCGCAAGCGTTTACGCCTACGACAAGGACCCTTCATGGAGCCCCTATAAGGACCTGACGCCGCTGCTCACCCCAGCGCAACTAGATGCACGGATCAAGGTTCTCGAGGGTGTGAAGGCCTATGCCGACACTCTCGTCGACCTTACTTCCGGCAAGCCCTCTCCCGATCTCGAAAATGCCGCAGAAAGTGTCGGGACCAATCTTCAAGGGCTGAACCAGACCGTCGCCACCGATTTCAGTACCGCGATACCGAATATTCCCGTGATGAGTACAACTCAGGCCAACCAGGTAAGCACCGCTGTCCTTGCCTTAGGTGAGTATCTAATCTCGCGTAAAGTCAAGAGCTCACTTCCCAAGGTTACGCAAGACATGAATCCGAGCATCCAAACCCTTTGTGAAGTTCTCAATAGCGATGTCGTGATCCTTCGCCGTCAGGCCGATGTGGACTATCAGATGCAGATCACACAGCTGGACCACTCCATTCGCAATGAAGGAACGTCCGTGAGCCCCTATGAACACCGCCTGGAGATCCGCACGCTCATCGAGCTTGCTGACCAGCAGAAAGCTAATGACGAACTGCTCGCCAGGCTTCAGGCAGCTCTCCACGCACTCGCCATGACTCACCAGGCACTCGCCACTGCTGCACAAGGAAACAACCCGGAATCGATTTCGCAAAAGATTGCCGAACTCGCGGCCGCCGGTCACGACCTGAATGTCTATTACAAATCGCTGCCTAACGTTTTTTGATGTGCGCCTGAGCGCCATCAATAGATTCTCAATCTGTTCGCTGACTGGAGAAAGCGCATGAGCACCACTCCCCCGTCCATTTTGCAGAATCCTGACGCCGCTGCAACCTACCAGGCAGTCTACGACGCCCTCGGAAGAGCCTACTGGGAAGCCTCCGACATCAACAGCAAGGATCTAGTTTATGGAGCACAGGAAGCCATCGGCGAGATCATTACCACTCTTGACGAGCAGGATCTTGCGAGCAACACCGACGTTTTTATCCAGCTCAAGCCCAAAATCGCCGCTGTTAATGCCTCCCTCCAGACTATCCAGGCGCAGATATCTACTATCACTAAGAACATCAACACTGCCGCAACCGTTAGTTCGGTCATCAGCAAAGCGCTCTCTCTGTTTCCCAGCTAGTGCCGTCTGACAGCGATTTGAGTTACCCATGAGACTGGCTTGAGGCCGCGCTGCTCACGTTTTCATTTCCCCATTTTTGGCCTAGCGGCAGTCGCGCCTTCATCCACGCCGCGAATGGTCCAGAAGTCTGAAGCGAGCCGATTTGACGTGAGATAAGCGTAGGGAATCGTAAAATAGCCCTTCTTGCCCCATTTCGGTCCCCACGAGTTTCGAACCAGAAATGTCTGCTTGGTATCGTCATAGCCCACGGCCATAACCGCGTGCCCCCCTACGGTCTTCTCCTTCAACGCCGGCATCTGCAGTACGCCCGTCTTCGCCACCGTCGCGCTCTCAAAGGACTGATACACAGTAAAGCCGAAAACGAACGGATATCCCGATGCAAGACATCCTTTCATCGTATTCAGATCCTGAATCAATCGCTGGTAGAGGACCACCAGGTCGGATTTGGCGGCAGCCTGCGCGGCCAAGGAAGGAGTGTCGCGAAATTTCTCAATGTCGTAAGGCCACAACCTCTCCGGCGGCGCTCCCTGTGTAGCCACGCTCTTAATGCCATCGCGAATCTGCGCGCCAGAATCGCTGTTAACCGTACCCTCCATCGCGCGCTCGTTGTAGTAAATGAACAGCCTGGACGGCATAAATTTCTTCTTCTGAGCGAATTCAATTGCCGCAGCGATGGCATTTGCAGTGCAACTCCCAAGTTGTCCCTGATCGTACACGGGAGCGCATTTTTTCGAGAGATCCGCCTTGGTTGGGATCCCGCGCTGAAATGGAGTTGGCGCAGTGTAGAGCAAGTCTCGCTGGTCGGGTATATCTGGGATCCAACCGTACCGTTGGATCCTGCGGGCTCCTGAAACTTTGGCTGCGGGCATGTGAATTCTCCTTTTTTAGCAAAGTGATTCTGTTTTCGAGCGTTGTGCGATGTCTCGGGGGTCATCACGTAGCTCGCTAGAGGTCCGACTCTGGTATGACGGTCACAATAGCATAACTATCCGTCGATTTGTTTAGCAGGTTTTCGGGCCTATATGTGGGATCTCTATCCATGCGGACCTTGACGGTGTTAGAAAGAACGGCGTTTGCCGGGACTGTTCTATGTTTAGGCAGACCCCACGGAATAATCTTCCATTCGTCATGAGCGGGGCCTCCGGGATCGAACGGCTTGGGGCCGAAGCAGCAGTCGACCGCCGCGTCGTCGAAGAGCAGGCCCTGCGCCTTGGCATTGTCGATCATCCATCGCAGGGTGATGTTGGAGAGCTGGGTCTCGGCGTAGCTACCTCCTACATCGCAGTGCACTCCTGGGAACCACACCTGCTGAACCTTGTCGTCGTTGGCGCGTGGCGTTCCGTCCGGATTCGACCAGAGCGTGGGGAGAAAGGAAGCTCGTCGCTCGTCGATGGCGATGGCGTGAAACGCCTTGTCAATACACGGATTCAGCGTTGTGTCGAGAAACCCGTATTTCTCCTGATCGAACTCGCCGAAGAGATGTCCAGGTATGCCAAGCGCACCGACAGTGTCCCACACTCCGACCATCCGGATTGTGACATCAGCCAGACCGTAATCAGCATTCAGGCTGTTCTTAGCCGCCAAACGCTGCGTGTGATCGGTAATCCGATAGGCATCGAAGATGCGCTTCACCGTCTGGTTATCTAAATTCTTATTAGGCACGCCGAAAGTTGCGATCATTCCGCCCAGACTTCGGGCCGTATAGGCACCTCGACTAAAGCCGAAAATATAAATTTCATCGCTTGGGTCCCACACGTAGGAAAGAAACTCATAGCCATCCTTGATCTTTTGGAACAACCCGGCACCCATGCTTCCGCCAAAGAAATGCTCAAAGGGGGTGCCATCCGTGCCCACGCCGCTATCGTAGTATTTCAACTGGGATGGATCATCTAGGACCAGTCCGTAAAACTTGCGCACGTTGGTGTCGTCGGGTTGTGCAGCCGGGCCGTGCGGCGTATTCCACGTGCCATCAGCGCATAGGATGATCTTCTTGCCCATGATTCCCCTCCGTGTCGTCGCAATGCTCACCTCACTAGCGTTGCGATAGTCTCGCTATTGCCTGGTCCACCGAATCCGCCAAGGTGCTTCCTTGATTCTTTAGCTCGTCGTGCAAAGCCCGATACTCGCTTAACGACTTCTGCTTGTCTCCGGATATCTCTGCGATGTTGGCCTCGATGAAGTCGTGAATCAGGTGTTGGTACTTCGCATCCTCCCCCGAGTTCTGCTGGTCGTCAAGCCACAGGTAGGTCTGCCAAGTGTCGTCGGCGGAAACCGCAGAGAGCGATTCGGTGAGTTCTGCGTGATCGGTCACGCCGGGATCGCAGCAAAAGCCCAGGATCCTGTGCTTGGCTTCCGCGTTTAGAGGCTCGCTGTTCTTGCGCATGTCATTCACGGCTTGCATCAGGGCCGCTCTGGCGCCCGATTCGTTTCGATTCTTAAGACCATCCAGTTGCAATGTTCTGACGAATGAGCGCTCTTTCCCGCTTGCGACGGCGCTGTTAAAGTGTTGGACCGCTTCGGTCAGACTTCCTCCGTTTTGTGTTATCCAGTTTCCGAGCATTGCATTCGCGTAGACGTTTGAGGGATCAGTCGCCAGGGCTGCGCGGAAGTTCCGTTCCGCAGCCGCGTTGGGCGGGAACTCCCGCCTCGCAACGTGCTCGTTCAGCCAGTGTGCCCAACCCAGGTGAGCCTGCACATCAGCGGCCGCAGAACCATTTGTGCGGGCGAGCGCGGCGTCGAGAATTGCGATGATCTGATCCAACTGCGAGGCGACGGCTGCACCAGGATCCTCTTCCGGCTTCAGGTAGACGTGGTAGTCCTCTACCCACAGCATCGTGGACTGCAGCTGCTGGTCGAGCGCCGGCCGGTAGAGGGGCTCGGTTTTCAAGATGTCGGCGTAGCTCTGCACCGATGCCTGATAATCCCCCTGGCGCGCCTGCGACTGGGCAACAGCCATTTGCGAGTCAAGCTGAGTGTTGTGGTGGAAGTGAGCCTGAATGTTGCCGAAGAATCCTGTCACGGCTCCGATGAAAGCCAGCACCGCTGAGATGCCGCCTATCCACGCCAGGATGACAGTCCAAGCTCGTTTTATGCGGGGACCGGATTGTTGCGTATCGTTGGCCATAGGGAGCTTTAGCGAGGATCAACCAGCCCGAGAGCGATCATGCCGAGAGCGGTGATGCTCGGCAGGAAAAAATAGTCACCGCCACGGAGTTCAACGAAATCCGGCAGGTGACTGCAGACAAAGGGCGGGTTTGTCGGCGTAGCATCGCCCTGGATAACGAAACGTCCATGACCTCCGTGGTTGCCCATCAGGCCGTCTTTGTCGTTGCCTAAATGCGAGTCGTTGCCGTACTGGACCCACTGTTGCTGTACGAACTCGAACTGCCGGGAAAGGCTAGCGTTCAGTGCCATGAAGATCACGCCGCGATCGTCTGCATCTGCGACCGGCTGATCTTTGCTGGCGAAGTGCCCATAAGGCAGGCCGCGACGCGTAATGCGGCGCCGATTAATGAGCCGCCCATTGAAACCAAACGCATCTCGCGGATGAACGCGACGAATGTGCGCGCCCAGAGGACAGCGAGTGCCAGCCGCATCGGCGCCATAGGTGAAGTTTGTGCTTTGGTTGGGATCCTGTGTGATAGTCGGGTCTGGCTTTTCAGGAGAAAGTTCGATCGGCGTTCCATCACGCCAGCGCCCGATGAGTTTTGCGGCAAGCTTCTCCTTGCCGCCGCCATAGAGTTTTGATTGATGATCGAGCCACGACCGGAATGTGGCCAGGTTCTGATGAAGCTTGCGGTAAACCATGAAAGTCCCGTTGGCCGCGAGCAGGTGGGGCACGGGCGCGACGGGGAGTTCGCCCGCTTCGTCCGCGTAGCCGAGCAGGAGTTCGCCGGTAGCAAGGGGAGCCCATGTCTTCCCGTCATCGAGAAGCTTTCCCTGTCCCGGCTGCGAGCTTCGCTCGACGCCGAGGTACTCAGGATTGCCGAAGCCGTCAGTGAAGCCAAAATGCTCACTCGTCGTAGCCTTGCCGTTGACGACCTCGGCTGCGGCATATTGCATGCCCAGCAAACCTGCTCCGCCGGTCTCATCGAGGACTGATTGAACAGACGCCTGGCAGGCTTCGAGTTCCTCGACAGTCTGGCCATTGATACCCAACCATACGTCGACATGCTCTTCGCGCCAGACCGAATCCCAGTTGTCGGGCGCGTTGACGCCGGTGTCGCCTAGAAGCTCGGCGCGCTGCCGCATGCCTTGTTGAAATTCAACAGGGAACGTAATCAGCGTCGCCAGCGGGAGTTCAAGACGCTGGAGACCATGGAACGTAAAACCGATGTTGAGGGTCCTCTGCGGCTTGCCCCCACCCCAGCGCTGGCCAGTGGTGATCTGATTGAGCAGGAGGCGAACGAGGTTTCGCGCCCTCTTCGCGTCTTCCAGTCGCAGGAAGAGATAGCGTGCCACCGGCAGGTTATATCCGCGCAGAACGAATCCTTGAATGTCGGTGGCGTTGAGTTTACTCATTGTGACCACCTGTCTTGATAGTCCGATGAGGCCCCATCGATCCAGCCGGCGGCGTGGGCAGAGTTTTGAGCTGCGCTGCGAAGTCGATGAAGTGGCGCTGCAGAGTCACCTGGTCCGCTCCCTGGTGAGCAGTAATGAAGTCAGCCACAGCGGTTTGAGTCTGCAGCGCTCGCAGCGTGGCCGGCACTGACTTGTCGTTAACCGCAGCGAAGAAAAAGGTGGATTCAAGCTGACAAGATTTCATGTAAGCAATGAAGGCGTCGCGGTCGGCTGCGCCCCGCGTCGGGTAGCCGACGCAATGGCTCCAGATAGCATCCAGGTGCTTGGGAATGCTATCCGCCAAGCCTGCGAGATAGGTGTCGAGGTCGCCGTCGCAGTTTGACTCAAAGACAAGATATTTTGACTTGAGATGCTCTTCGCACGACGGCATGCCCACGTAAATGACATCATCCATCACCACCAATCGTGCGAGATGTGTGCCCGGAGCTACCGCAAACGGACTGCCCTCGCGGGTGGAAAGTTGGGCTAGGTACGCACGAATCTGTAGATCGTGCGAGGGCGTCGCGCGACCATCATCGATGATCGGCGAGAGAATCGTCAGTCCGTATACGCTGCCGTTTTGATTGGGCATAAAATCCTTACCCGACCGCCGGGGCTTCGCCGGTTTCGCCGAGATGGGCCTGAACTTGCAGCACAAACTGGAGATAGGCGGCGGCGAACTGCTCAGGGGAAGATTGAGTAGCAATGGCACTAAGGTTGTCAAAAGAACTCTGCACAATATGCGCCGACTTCAGATCGTTGGCGGTGGCGTGAGGATACGCGGTGTAGTAATAATCCGTGTCGAACTGGACGCGCGCAATGTATTCCTTGAATAGGGTCACCGGGACCGCTCCGGGAAACTTCTCACTCCATCGCCAGATCAAATTGAGTCCGCGGCTGAGCACGGCGGAGAAGGCGTCGATGTACTGGTTCCATGTGCCGTTGAAGTTGCTGAAGAATAGCAGATAGTCGTACTTCAGCTCTTCCGGCAACTGTCCTTTTCCTAGGCAGGGAAATGCACGACGGGGAATGATCACCCACCGGGCAAACTCAATGAAGGAAAGGTTGATGAGGTCGTTCTGTAATGGCTTGACGTGTCCCAGCACAAAGAATGCCGCGCGCAGAATCAACGTCTTCCAGGGCTTCATCGGCGTGATGGCGTTAAGAGCGTAAACCTTGCCGTTAATGTTGCTCATCGGACCTCTCGGAGTAAGGCAAGAATGGCAAACAGGCCCAAGACTTCTAACTTCGAATCGGCTAACGAACCGCTGGCTATTTGGAGAACCTGGAAGGGCCGTCAGCGAATTATCACATAGTCCATGATCGATTGACACGACCCTGACACTAACCCCCGGGGACTCTTTGTAGTGCAACCCCACGCGCTCTGGGAGAGGGTCGAACGTATCAGGCGCTTTCGAGATAATGTGACCTCATTCTTTGAGTCTCCGGCTTTACTTTGGTGTCCTGTACCGAACGTCGAATCGTCTAAATTACTCAGGAGAAATTACAGGCGCACATAGGCGGTTTTATGCCAGAGCAACGCCTCTGTCTTCGGCATGACGGAAACGATCGCTGGTGCCAACGCAATAGTGCCTGTGCTGCACAGTCTGAATGTTTCGCTCCTAGGCGAAATCAATGGGCGCTTTATCAACCTGCGCGGAAACCACTCCGAATCCAGCCCATCCATCGAGCGGTCTTCACCGAAACCATGGCCCCCGGCCTCGCAACGCAGCCGCCCTTTGCGCAGCTCGGCGAAGGCGCACGCATTGAGCCCACGCTCTTCAACGATCACCTGCAGATCGACTACCTGGCGCAGTTTCAGCAATACATCGCCCCATCCGACGGCCACTACCCCTTCCGCCGCTACACATTCGACCTCGATCACATCATCCCGCTTTACCACAACGCCGCTTCCTACGGTCCCAATCCAACCAATGGTCCTGACGAATGCGCCGCCTTCCTCGGCGCTACCAAGTGCTCCGCCATCCAGCGCAACCGCGAAGGCTCTGTCGAACTGCGCCTGCTTATCACCGGTCCATCGCTTCGGCCGGCAGCGTCGTCCCCTTCTACCTCCAGCCGACCCTGGGCGGATCGGACATCAACGGTAACCCCTGGCTCTCCAGCTATAGTGACTACCGTTTTCGCGCTCCCAACGCCCTGCTGCTGCGCGAAGCCTTCGAGCACTCCATCTGGGGCCCTATCGGCTTCGCCTTCTCCGCCGATCAAGGCAAAGTCGCGCTCGCTCGCAATGGCATCGACTTCAATCAACTTGCACACAGCTTCTCGGTCGGTCTTACGCTGCGCGCTGGAGGCCTGCCAGCTCTGTCTTTCGCCTTCGCGTGGGGTGGACCCGAGGGCACACACACGATTGCCAACGTGAACACATCTCTGCTTGGAGGATCGACCCGTCCCTCGCTCTTTTGATTTCCAGTGACCGTCCGCAGGCGCGCCGGCACAAGCCCGGTCACGCGTAGTAGTGCGGGCTTTTGTCTGCGACAGGCCAATGTTTTGTGCTTGCATGAGGGAGTCAGAGTAGGGTATCTTTCAACAACCAAGTAAGTTGGCTATCCGCACAGTTGCAAATTGCATGAATCCGAACAGGATCAAGGAGGCACACTGTGGGCGGCATCCCCTCCAACTACACGGTCGATATGTCTCTGGATCTGGTCAGTCCCGTCGAGCTCGCCGGGATTCCCAGTTCCTACCAACTGGATATCACGAACCTGCCGAAAATCCAGATTGGACTCGACCCCATCACCATCAATCCGCTGACTCTGTCTCTTAAGATCACTGAGATTCCGTCGATTCGTGCTCACGTTCCCGCGAACTTTGTCGCAGGATTCTCCCTTTTCGGATTCCAGTTGGCGGCAATTCACCTCTGCGGTGAAGCGCAGGTAATTACGGAACCCTACGTTCCTAATCTCTGCGAGCCGTGTGGGGCTGCGGTATTCATTGCGCCGCCCTCTCCTCCGCCCAATAGTCCCGTGGAGTCCGAACCCAAGATTGCGGCCAGATCACGAAAGAGAGCCAAGCCATGAGCCCGCTGCCTAAGCCGCTCCACTTCCGCGGGGCGCCGATCCGCCTGACGGCGACCTCGGTCGAGTTTGGCCAGGTGCCGAAGTCCGGGCTCGCCTTCTTTCCGGGTGCCGCTCCGTTGCCGTTGCGGATCAGAACGATACGTGAGACCAGTCCCACGGTTACGCTGCTTAGTTTTCGTCTTCCCAGGACCACCAGTCCCGGACATTACGACGGCAAGCTGGAACTGGGTGGCTCCGAGATGCCGATCAAGATTGAAGTGCAGGCGCGCCCGCAGATGCGGTTCTATCCCCCGTGGCTCTCGCTCACGGCGCACCCCGACGAGCGGCTCGAGATCAAGGTGAGTGCGCTCAACCAGGGCAACGTGAAAGTTCCCATTGAGCGCCGGTCCACCTTCTGCCTCCTCGAACCGCGGGGCGTAGATGTGGCCATTTACCACGCACTCACTGAACAGCCTCCGGCAGATCAGCGAAGGCTCGATCGCGCAGCAGAAGGAATTGCCGAATCACACGGCGGCCTTGTCCGCGCCACTGTGCGCGAGGGTGCCGGGGACCTGGCGCCCGGCGAGTTTCGGGAGTTGTTGATCGAGCTGCATTTCAGCGATCGCGTGAAGCCGTGTCGCACTTACTACGGTGCCTGGTTTCTCGGTGAGTCCGGTTTGGGAATCCAAGTTGAGGGGACGTAACCTTCGGAAGGATTTGAATCATGGGCAACAATCTTGAAACTGCGGTGACCGCTGCGTTTAAAGCTGCGGGGTGTCTGCTGGATGCCGGCGCGAACGTCAGCACGAGTTTACTGAACCTGCTTTCTTCGGGAACCCCCGGATTTCTCGGTGGCGCAGTGAACTGGGCGGCGAACGCAAGCCCCGGCGGTAACTGCGGCCCCTGCCACATTCCTCCTCCCTGCTGGATGCCGCGCATGCTGCGCCAGGTCGTAAGCTACGGGGTTGCCGCGGACGAAGCCAGCCTGACGTTTACGATCACCAACGAATCGCTGGCAACGCGTTCGATCAAGATCTTTACGACTACACCGATGGCCGGTCTCAGCCTGATATCTACGGTGGTGAGCCTCGCGGCGATGGCGCGCACCGAGGTCACCATTACTTACACGATCCCCGCCGGCACGACCGCGAATCCCGGAACTGAGATTCTTCTCTGGATCCAAGGTTGCCGCCTGCATTTCCAGCGCTGGATCGTTAAGCTGGGAACGATCTCGGCCGACACCGATGAGGAAGTCTCTGTGAAAGATGGGCCGGAGAATCTCCACCACTGGTACGACCATTTCTATTGTTCGCATCCTTGCCTTCCACAGCAGGACAGGAGCAGGCAATGACGGAAGGGTCTTCCCTTGGCAAGATGATGGGGCAGGCGCTTGAAGCCAACCTGCGATGTGTCGCGCTCGCCACCAAGGTGGCCAATTCCGTTGCCGGGGCAGCCTTCACAACCTTGTCCGGAGGCGGAGACCGACCCGTCGCTGCTGCCGGAAATACCGCGCAGCAGAAACAGCTCGCGCCGCCTCCGCAACCGCAGCCAGCGCCATCGGCGATTCTTCTGGAAGGCGCAGCCGGCAGCAAGCCAACGGCCCTCTTTCTGCTTGAGAACCATCTGCCGCACGAGATATCAGCCAGCGTGGAAATCACGCCGCTGTTGACGCCGAGCGGGCGAAAACTGAAATCGACGCTGCAACTCGACAAAAAGAAGATTGTGCTGGCTCCCGGACAAAAAGTCGTGGCGCGGATCGGCGCACCCATCACGGCGAAGTTCGTGACGGGAGAGAAATACACCGGCGAAATTCGAGTGAAGGGAATCCCTGGCGCCTCAGTTCCGCTGGTGCTCCGCCGCATTCCCGGTGCGCAGCAGGTTCAAGGCCGCCAACGGATCACCGCAGTTGTCGCTGCCGATTCCGGTAAGAAAACCAAACCCTCGCGGCCTCGTCGCAGGGCAACAGCAAAATCCGCATCGCGCCCGTAGAGCCGGCGGCGTCATTCTTCGGAGTAAGAACTCATGGGCACAGCGGTCGCCGAGCAAGAAGAAACACAACATGTTTGGCAATTACCGGAGCGGCTGGGGCTCGTCCCCGATCTCGATCGCTTGCGCGCCTTTCTAGCCTCATGGGTCAGTCAGACCGATCCTGAAGTTCGTCCCATGATCGAATGCCAGCTCTCGGGGCGGGCCAAATACTTTCGCCCCGTGACGGCATTTGCCTGCTGGCGCGCCATGAGCGACGACCCGGTGCCCCGGGATGTGCTTCACTGCGTTGCCGGCGTAGAACTGCTGCACAACGTCAGCCTGATTGTCGACGACATTCTGGACCGTTCGCGCTATCGTCGCGGCCTGCTTTCCCTGCACTGCCGCTTTGGGTTTCTGCCCGCCCTGATGGCCTCGGGATACGTAATGGCCACGACTTCAAGGCTGGTTGCCGATGATCCGTATTCGGTCCATTTGCTCGCGGAGTTGATGCAGAGGCTTGGCGTTGCCGAGTGCCTGCAATGGCGGCTGCGCCGGCAACCGCTGGGCACCGAGGACTGGCGAGGGATCGCGGGTGAAGACACGGGATCGATGTTCGAGATTTGCGCTCGCGCAGGAACGCGCGATGACCGCCTCAGAAGATTCGGCCGGCTGCTGGGAATGCTCTATCACGGTTGTGACGATGTAGCCGATGTGCGCGGCACCACGGCTCTGGGCGGCGGCTCAGCGAGAGACATCGAAGACGCCATACTTACCCTGCCTGTGGCCGTTGCCATGCGCGACCCTGAAGCTGCGTTCATGTTTCGCAACTCCAGCCCGTCTAACCGCGCCGCACTCACTTCGAAACTGGTGGCGGCGCTACCCGAGGCAGAAGATTATCTGGATGCGCTCGCCGCCGAAGCCGAGAATGAGGCGCAGAAGAACGCCCGCAATCCCGAACGTCTTTTGGCGCTCATTCGCGATACCCGACTGCTCTCGAGGGCTTGATATGACCGCATCCGCATCTCCACCAAAAAAGCGCACTGAATCAAAGAATCGAGCCGCATCGACAAAGGTCGGCCGCGTTGCTCAACGCACGCGAACCCGATCCGCGCCGGCGATATTCGACGTCATCGTCGCGGGCGGAGGGCCGGCCGGCAGCACCCTCGCATGGAAACTGGCCGCCCAGGGTTTGAAAGTCCTCGTGTTCGAACGAACGAAATTCCCGCGCGAAAAAGTCTGCGGCGATTTCGTCGAGCCGCGTGGCCTTCGCATTCTCGGCCAGATGGGCGCACTCGGCGCTCTTGAAGCCACATCGCCCCTCCCCATTACCCATTCGTCCACGTGGGTGGACGACCGTTGCGAATACTCCAACAAAATTCCGTTCTACGGCGTGCATCGCACGTTGCTGCCCCACGGGTACATCGTGCCGCGCCACGTCCTCGATACCCTCCTGCTTGAAATCGCCGCGAAAAATGGCGCAGAAGTTCACTACGAGTCGTCCGTCACCGGCTTCACATGGAACGGCTCGTCCGGCAGGGACGGTGTAACAGTAGAGGTTCAGCGCAAGGGAACTACTGAAAGCTGGCGCGCCCGAGCGATCGTGGGAGCCGACGGCACCAATTCCGTCGTGGCGCGCACTGCGGGCCTGCTGGTCAATGACCCACGCCACATTGCGCTTTCACAGCGTGCCTATGTCACCGGCTACTCCGGTTCTCTCGGAGAAGCTGCTTTTTTCTTCGACAAAGAGTTCTTCCCGGGATACGGCTGGATGTTTCCTATGAGCGGAGGCATGGCAAATATCGGCGTCGGAATTCTGAAAGAAACCTGCCAGCGCGAAGGGATCGCCGTGCCCGAATTGTTCCGCCAGTTTTTCGAGAAGCTCAAAGCTTCCCATTCCGCGTGTCGCGAGCTCAAGCTCTACAAACCGGCCATCGGGGGAATCGTGAAAACCTACGGATCTGCCGGCCCGAACTTCTTCGACCGCGGCTTGCTGATCGGCGACGCCGGATGTTTCGTGGATCCGATGACCGGCGAAGGCATCACGCCGGCAATGGAATCCGCGCTGCTCGCGGCACGCGTATTGACGAGTGCATTGAAAGACGGAGATCTCAGCGCTTCAGCGCTCTCGATCTATGAAAAGGAGCACTGCGATTACTTTGGTCCCGCGATGGCATTCACCGATCTATGCGCGGCAACTCTGCGCAACCCCCACTATTGGCCTTCGTGGAAGAAGGCCATCGTTCGCGGCTGCCGGCTGGCGCAAAATGACAGGGCCTTTGCCGCAACCGCTGGTGGATGCTTCGGAGGGATCGAGGTCCAGCCCGTGGGGATCCTGGCGGAAGTGTGGAAGAAAACTGCGGAGAATCTGATCGCACTCGGGCCAATAAGCGTCGCCGAACTGAAGCAAGGCAAAATCACCACAGCAACTTCGGCGCTTCGGGAGGGCATAGGCTGGCTTACCGACTCCTGGAAATCGGTTTGCGATGATCCCGTCTGGCACGCGATTTGGGCGCTCGAGGTGCAGGGAAAATGGCTGCGTGCGGTGAACTATATGTCACGGGGAGGTACGGACCCCCGTACGAAGGGCGTGCATCAGGAATCCGCGGCGTGAAGGAATAAGCACCGTCGTCCGCACGGACGAACAAGGTCACTCTTTCGCGCGTGCCCGGCGTTTGCGCTTCACAGAAGCAGTTGCGGGGGCCGCAGAGGCATTCTTCTCCACCTCACTATTGAAGTGCTCCACGGCGGCGGCCGGCAGGGCCACCACTTCCCGCAGGTATTCACGGGTGAGATCGGCAAGCTTCCCGACGAACTGCTTCGAGCTTTCCCCTCCTTGATCTGCCTTGTCGAGTTCTGCCCGCAGCTGCTGCGTATATTTGTCCGCGGAAGCGACCCAGTCACCCCAGAACTTCAGCGCAGATCCGACTGCCGCAAGCTCCGTGCGCGCCAGCTCCACTACGATGCTGCGAAGTTCATCGTTCGTCGTCGATGCTGTAGCCTGTGACATAATCTCGTCTTTCCCCTGCTGAATTTAGGTACCTTGTGTAGGCCGTGTCGAATCAGACAGCTACATCCAGATCGAAGATGCGCACCTGGCGCCCGCACACCACCGGTCGAGGCCATCGCTCTGCTTCCCCGCTGGTGCGCGAAATCGTTCGTCCACGCCAGGCGCCTTCGATCTCGCGAAACTCGGTGAGATAACCCATCAGATCACTTGCGTAAACCACTGGGTCATCGTCTCCCGAAAGAACTGCGCCGGCATTACCGCCAACCTCACCCTGCGAAACCGGAAGACTCTCCCACTGTTGTCCATCGGAGGAGCGAAACTCGACCAGTCGTCCCGATTCAGTGCGCACAAACACCTGTAATCTTTGATGCGATGCAACGGCACTCGGCGTTCCCTTAACTCTGACCGGCGCGCCACCTACGCGAAACCCAGCAATAGCTGAGATCGGGGTCGCCTCCAGCGGGGAGCCATCCAGGTCAACCACGAAATCCCATAACTCAAAGGCTTCCTGCACCGGGAAATGTCGATCCGCAAAAACAGCACAAACAAAAACGTGCAATTTCCCTCTAAACTCTGTAACGGCTGGATCGCCAGATAAGCTGCATACCGATGCTTCGGTACCGAGTTCGACGAAATGCCACGTGGCCGTTTGCAGATCGCGCTTGCACAGCAGTAACGCTTCGCCTCTCGGCGCAGAGAGTACAAAGACGCTGCCTCCGGCAATTGTCGCTACGGGGTTGGCGTCAATCACGAGGTTCGGCACAGGGATGGCCGAAACGCTCCATCCATTCTCGGAACTGCGTTGGTATTCGAGCAACTGGCCACCGTTGAAGTACGCGAGCATCGTACCGTGGTTCATAACCGCAGACGGAATGCCGCTCACAAAACGCTGGATTCCATCGACCATATCCGGCAGCCGGATCAAATCCGGGGCAACGGTTTCCGGGCGAAGGTGAATGCACAACGGAGATAATGGCCACGGCGCACAGGAAAGTGACCTCGTAGGATCAGCCTTTCCAGCCACAAATAAATGCAAGCCGCCGTCCGATCCAGTCAGTATCGAGGGAGGGCCGCACTGTGTGACCACGCGCTCCTGATGCGGGATGATCGTCTGGTCAGCATCGAACCCAGGCACATACTGCAACAGCTTGCCCTGGGTACACGTGCCGGGAGTGGAGATCGAACCAGCTTGATACATGGGGGGAAGCCCTCAGTTTTCTGGTTTAGGCCCACAAATGAGGCTGCTGGAGCTCGCCAAGTAGGTTGAACGTACTTTAAGCGTAGCGAAAGCTTGTGTCAAGCAATCTTCCGGCGAGTACGGGTCCTCGTTCGGTTAAACTGCGAGGCCTAGCTTCTTAACAAACTGATGCTTCGAATAACCTAACTTCATCCGACGCAGTCTCCTGCTTGCGGCAGCTGGGTATCGGTGTTGGACCGGGTTGGAGTGAAGAAAATCATAGGCTGACGCTCATTTGTCATGGTTGCACTGTTCTCCTTTGCCGGTGTGGTGTGGATAGGTTGGCGGCTTACTTACCAGCTTTCCTGGTCGCCTTCTTTGCCGGCCTCTTACCCGCCTTGCCCGACTTCGAAGATGAGATCCAGCAACTTGTGCCATTGGGAGATATTTATGATTCCGGTGGGCGTGCCCTATCGGGCTAAGTGACGAGAGCCGGTAAGGCGTGGTCGGGTTCCACCCTTCCCGCAATCTCATCGCGGGAAGGGTGAGGGCGCGAACCTCCACGCTCCCGCTTCGTCAAGGTTTCAATTTCAATTGATGCTGATCGCTCATTGACGTCCGATCGATATCCTAAAGTCGGATAGTGACAACGTCTGCCTGAGGGGCCATTAGACAGTCCACTACTTCGCGGATCGTCTTCTCCGCCGCATTGCCGGTGACCTGGCCCAAAGCGCGGTAATTTTCAAAGTGAGCTTCGTCAAACCACTGATTCGCTGTGGTGTCATTGGGAAAGTCAGGATTCGTCGTGACATACCCGACGACGTCGGTGGGGCCTCCGTCCACCAACGCTGGCTTCAGATAAACAATGACGCCGTCGTCCGCTGACGATCTGGAGTAATGGATCTTGCCCACGGCGAAGTGGCTCCGCGCCAGGCCGTTTTGCCTCCTGGTTTCAATGGGGTCCAGTTCGATTTCGACGCCGAAGTCGGTGCGGCAACGCTCCATGGCATTGTGCAGGTCGTCAAATCCTGAATTGGGATCACAGGAAGCGTCCCCGGCGACAATCAACTTACAACCGCGCCGGACCAGTTCGTAAACAGCCAGGTTTTCAAAGTGACCGCCATCGGAAAGATAGACAAACCCGCTGTCATCGCTGGTCGTACCAAGTAGTTCCCGGAGCAGCCAGAAGAAGCCCATTCGAGGGCCGCCCACAGGCCAGTTTTTTTGTATGCTGGGATTGGCAATCCAACAGCCTAGACGAACGTCAAACAAAGTCATCAGGAAAGCCAGCGCGGGCTGCGAATAAAAGCCCATGTTGGGACTGGCGGCAGCGCCTGAAATGGCGACAGCGGTTCCCAGGCTAATACCGTTTTCGCATCCTCGTTGCTTCGCGCCCGAATCCTTCGTCAGCGCATAAGCCGATTGCCAATCCATGCCACCAATCGCTTCCCGCGTGAATCCAGCGTAAAGCGGGGTAAACGCAAAGGAGCGGGCTTTGCGGGTTTGTAAGGCCAGCTCCTTGCCGCGCACTACGTTCAAGCTGGTGTTCAGGATCGGGAACGGTCGCGCATCTTTTGGCTCGACGGAGCCGGCAGGGATCTCCAGCGCTGCCAGCGGCAAATCGTCGGACTCGGAAAAGCCGGTGAAGACCTGTGCTTGACGATTCGGCACCGAAGCTCCCAAATAGCAGCGGACCAACCGATTGCGGTAAGCGTGGTGTATGGAGAACTCGTTGATATTGACGCGCCAGGACAGAAGAATTGCGGCAGCGAACAGCAGCAGGCATGCGACGAGCACGGAAGGTCCGCTGAAGGCAAACGGAAGTTGGCTCATCGGATTTGAATCGCCCGTGAGAACCAGGGCGACTCTGGCAGCGAGAAGCGAAAGCGCAGAGAGGAGTCCAAGAATGAAGATGTAAGGAGTCAGCCGGGCTGCGTATCCGAGCACCTTTTTCATTATCGGTGCTTCCGGGTTGATCACGCCGGTATCTCCGCTCTTCCCAAATAAAACTCCATATGCCGTCGAGATCAGCCAGAGCAAGGTGCCGGATGTGAACAGCTTATGGAAATTTTCGGCCCAGAGCCGGGAAAGGCCGACCGGAACATAGACTGCCATCAAGAAGAGCAGGAGCCAGCAGATCGTGTAGATCATCAGCCAACCAGCCAAACGTGCCCACCATTCGCGGTGGCTGTCGCTCATCCCGCGGCCCATCAGTCCGATATGCAACGCCCCGGCAAGCAACATGACAAGAACGAAGGCTGGAGTGCCGAAGGCGAAAATATGCCAATTGAAGTAGTCGCCGAGAGGCGGCGGAGGCGTCAGATACTTTCCAAGGGGAAGGAACAGATAGCCGACGAGTGCACCGGTTACGGCAGCCGTGATCAGCACGAGGCTTGCACTGGGCGCAGCCGCGCCGGACATACCGCGCTTAGCCCGAACCAATTGACGTATCAGGAAGGCGCCCGCCCACAACCCGAAATAGAGAACCAAACCAAGTAGAGGGGGGTCCCATAAGGGATTGTCGAGAATGCCGTAGCCGACGTAGTTGCTGATGCCATAGCTGACCAAGGCGGCGGACATGATCAGAGGAACAACGATTACCAATTGCACGGCCCACTGCTCTGCGTACCAAGGAGATTTCTTGTTTGTCTGCGGGTCGACCCAAAGCAGGTTCAGACCCATAAAGGTCACAGCCAGTCCGACCAGAAGAAACGCCAGAACCAGGGCGGCGAACTGCGCCGAAAGGGCTCCCTGGGTAAAGTTCTCCAGAGCTTCGAGGCGATTGGGAAGGTACACCATTGCGCGCGGAAGCAGGAGAACAGAAAGAAGCAGGAGAGTAAGGATGATCTGGTTCAGAATGGTGTTACGCATGTAAGTGGATGCAAATGCCCAGAAGTCAGCCCCCAGTACACCTTTGCGGGGGGTGAGATAGTTGCTGTAGTTGCGCAGAAAGTGCAGTTCAGGCGGATCGGCTGCGCTCGCGGGCGTGTACTTGTGAGGCGAAAGGCGCTCTTCTATCTCATTAATACCGATCTGTTGATGATGCATCCAAGCCATCAGCCAACTGCCAATGTAACCGCCTCCCGAGACCGTGGAAACGTAGTCGAATACGTGCAGGAGTCTGGCTTGCGCCAAGGCTTCGAGCACGCCCAGATTAAAGGTTGCACTGCGGATACCGCCGCCAGAAAATGCGAGGCCTATAAGGCTCTTCTGCGCCTCCGGCCGTTCAGGAACCTTCCCAAGCCGCAAGTCGCGGGCGGACTCGACTTGCAAGAGTTCCTGTTGGAGAACATCTTCAACACGGATGGCAGTCACTTTCACCTCCCCAGGCACTTAGGAATGAACTGACCTTGCCCTCAGAATGCGAATCCCTCAGATCGGTTGGTTGTAGAGATTGATTCATCTCGCCGTGGTCGTTGTGACTGTCAGACCGGCATTTGCACCATCTGCTTCGGAGACCGCATTCATCATGCGGCGGCCAATACATGTTCGTCCTCCCAGTAGGCTTTCGATATATACTTTCTCGCTCATAGCCCCCCTCGGTACCGGAAAGTATATATCAGCTTTGTATTCTGCTACTCAGCTCTCAAACAGGGGAAGTGTCTCATTAGCGCTATTAAGATACTGCACAAAAGGCGAATACTGCCGTTTTCCTTTCGCTCTTTACCTTTAAAACACGGCCGGGGGCAATTTCAGACCGGATCGCCGCTGATCCGGAAACGATCGCGGACCGGAAGTCGCTTGGAAATCGCTTCGCGATTCCCACATCTGCAGTCCAACGGCGACGGCTATGAGTTTTGAGATTCCTGCCAGGTTTGCTGGCGAACCATGAGATGGCACAACGGTCGATCCCGGCGCTCCCGAAACCTGCACCCGGAAAATGCCTGCAAAGGCAGCGTTATTAAATAGGACGAGGGCGCAGCGCATTCCATTCAGGCCAGGAGTTCGCTACTCCAACAAAGGCCGGATACATTCGCGCAGACCAATTCTGTCATCCTCATTTTTCGCTTGCAAAACGGCGGCGGACCATACATTCTGGGTGGCCGGTCATTCGACCGAAATCCTCTATCAAATCGCTGAGCACTCATGTGAAGGAGATCACAAATACCCCGCGGATAGCCGAGTAAGATGGCGGGGAAAAGTGAAGAGGTCAAGCCGGGAGTCAGAAAAGCATTGGAGCAGTCAAGGAGACAGGCCTCATGAAGTTCAGTGAACAATGGAGCCGACGTGACATGATGAAGGCCCTGGGCATGGGAGTTGCCGGAGCTGCGACTATATCCGTCAGTGACCGGAATGCCTTTGCCAGGAACCCTGAGGCCTCGCGGATCTACAGGAGCCGGGGAGGGCGCAGTCTGTACCAGCAGCCGGAGGAACTATCCTCTGCTGCCCTGATCAAGGGCAATGATCGAAGCGAGAATATCTACAAGGCACTCAAGCTCATTGAGGACCAGATATTCAGCGGCATCAAGGGTAAGCAGATCCTGATCAAGCCAAACTTTGTGCAAACCAGCCGTCAACTGGCCGCGACGCATGTGGACACCATTCGAGGCATTCTGGAGTTCCTTCGCCCGCATTACAAAAAGGAGATAGTGATCGGCGAAGCGGCGGCCACTAAGGAAGGCACGATGGTTGGGTTCAAGAATTACGGGTACTACGACCTGGTGCAAAAGTACAAAGTGAAGCTAGTCGACCTGAATTTGGGCGCATATGAGTATCGCTACACGATCGGTGCAGACAATGCACCGGTTCCAATCCGCATCTGCGCTCCCTTTCTGGATCCTAATCTCTATGTCATTTCCACTGCGATCATGAAAACACACGGCTTTGCCTCAGTGACCTTATCGCTGAAGAACGTGCTGCTGGGCGCGCCGGTGAACGATTACAAGGTAAGCGACAAGGGACGCATGCACATGGGGCCTCACGGCGAACCCAACGATATTATCCACTTC